>Ga0302154_10000254_pt1 | contig 53315 bp, 50 predicted proteins | sample I_Bog_N2_3_FD_193507 | JGI IMG/M metagenome (GOLD analysis project Ga0302154, IMG submission 193507) | Peat permafrost microbial communities from Stordalen Mire near Abisko, Sweden - I_Bog_N2_3 | ecosystem: Environmental > Terrestrial > Soil > Wetlands > Peat | place: Sweden: Abisko, Stordalen... | reverse complement strand
GGCGTTGTTTCGTAACACGCCGCTGCTGGTGCAATTGTTCTTCTGGTATTTCGGCCTCAGTGCCCTGCTGCCCGAAGGACTGGTGAGCTGGCTGAACACGCCCCATGAAGTGAGCGTGGCCGGCATTGAAATCAGCTGGCCGTCCTTTGAATTTATCGCCGGTTTCTGGGGGCTGACGCTGTATACCTCGGCCTTTATCGCCGAGGAGTTTCGCGCCGGCGTCGCCTCGGTGCGCCCGCAGCAACGCGAGGCCGGCGTGGCTATGGGCTTTCGGCCGGCACAGGTGTGGCGTTATATCGTCCTGCCCCAAGCCTTGCGCACCGCCCTCGGGCCCTTGCTCGGGCAGTACATGAACGCGCTGAAGAACTCCTCGCTGACCATGGCCATCGGCCTCGCCGAGCTGTCCTACGCCTCGCGCCAAGTGGAGACCGAAACCTTCAAGACTTTCCAGGCCTTCGGCTTCGCCACCCTGCTCTACATCTTCAGCATTGCACTGATCGAAGCGGCCGGACAATGGATCCGCCAGACCAGACGTTATCGCCAGGGAGCCGCGTGACATGGACTTTTCCGTTATCAGCGACAACCTCGAATACTTCCTGATCGGCGCCTATCCCGACGGTCCCCTGGGCGGCGCGGCCCTGACCCTGGTGCTGAGCGTACTGTCCGGCATTTGCGCCGCAATCCTCGGCCTGGTGCTGGGCATTGCCCTGAGCAGCCTCAAGGGTTGGCCACGGGGGATATTGATCGCGGTGCTGGGTTTCCTGCGGGCGATCCCGGTACTGATGTTGATCTTCTGGAGCTACTTCCTGCTGCCGATCATCTTCCACGTGGATATCCCGGCGCTGTTCACCGTGGTCTGCGCACTGTCGCTGATCGGCGGCGCCTACCTGGCGTACTCGGTCCACGCCGGGATCCAGAGCCTGCCGGACGGCCAGTGGGCGGCGGCCCGCGCGCTGGGCATGCGGCCCGTTCAGGTCATGCGCCTGATCATCCTGCCGCAGGCCTTGCCGATCATGCTGCCGTCGTTCCTCAACCAGTGGATCTCGCTGATCAAGGACACCTCCCTGGCCTATGTGATCGGCGTCGGCGAACTGTCCTTCGTGGCAACCCAGGTCAGCAATCGGGTGATGGTCCACCCCACGGAGATCTTCCTGCTCGTGGCGCTGGTCTACTTCGTGTTCTGTTCCAGTCTCGATCTGCTGGCCAATTTCGCCACCAGAAGGCAGACGGTGAAGCACGCGTGATCAAGCAGCCTGGGGACTTAGTGAGTCCCCAGGAACTGGGTCAGCGATTCCCCCAGCGCATCGAACACCAAGGCAATGCGCTGAACCCGACGCATGTCCTGGTGCATGGCGGTCCACACATCCACGGTAAAATCCACCTGTTCGGGCAACACACGCACCAGACCATGACGCCGGGCCAATTGGCTGGAGCAGACGCCAATCCCGAGCCCGGCGCGCAACGCCGCCAGTTGCGCGAGGTGGTCATCGGTACGAACCGGCGTTCGCTGCGCTGTGCAGTCGAACCCGCGTTCGCGCAGAAACTGCAGTTCCACCAGATTGCGGTCAGGCCCGATCAACGGGTAGTCATCCAGCTGTGCGACGGTGTCTGGCACGCCCTGCTCCGCCAGCAGTTCAGGGGTGGCATACAAGCCGACCTGCAAGTCGCCGACCTTGCGGGTGACCACGGTCGCTTCGGTCGGGCGACGGATACGCACCGCCACATCGGCCTCCTGCCTGGCCAACGCTTGCAGGCGATTCGACACGCTGAGTTCGACGGCCAGTTGCGGATAGGTCTGGCGTAGCGTGCGCAACATGGGGGGCAAGACCTCGACCCCGAGCAATTGGCTGCTGGTCAGGCGCACTGTACCGCCCGCCAATTGCGCATCCGCCGACGCCGCCCGGTTGAAGGCATTGGCTGCCATGGCCATCGCCTCGACATGGCTGATCAGGTCCTTGGCCGTCTCCGTCGGCAGCAGCCCGGCCGGTGAGCGGATAAACAGGCTGACGCCCACGCTCTGCTCCAACGCCTCGATCCGCCGGCGCGCGGTAGCCTGTGCGATGCCCAGCAAACGGGCCGCCCCCGAGAGACTGCCGGTGCGCAATACCGCCAGAAAGGCACGCTGGGTTTCCCACTGTAGCTGAGGCGCGTTCATACATTTCCTGTGAGCCGCTGGGCAATTTTGGCTAATTTTCTTTCGCGAGGCACGGCCTCATGCTGGTCAAGCATATCCCACGGACACCCCGCGTCGTCCGCCGCCTCAACGTTTGAAGGAGTTTTACCGATGCCACTCACTGGTCAATGCCGCTGCCGCGCCGTGAGCTACACCCTGGCTGCCGACCTGCCGCTGGCGGTCTACGCCTGCCATTGCCGTGACTGCCAGACCTGGAGCGGCAGCGCTTTTGCCCTGCATGCGCTATTGCCGGAAGGCACCCTCCGCGCTGAAGGACCGATCACTGAATACGCCTATGACAGCAACGGTCTGCATTCCCGTCACGCCCTCTGCGGTGTCTGTCATACCCGACTCTACAACACCACCAGCGCCGCCCCCGGCCTGCAAGTGCTGCGCGCTGGCACGCTGGATAACAGCCCGTCCCTTCAGCCTGTCGCGCATATCTGGGTGCAACACAAACAACCCTGGCTAACACTGCCGGAGGGGCTGCCCGCCTGGCCACAGAGCCCGACGCCCGGAGCATTCGCTGAAGCGTTGAGAGGATAGGAGGTCGTTATGAGTCAACCAGTATTTGCCAGCGGCAGTTGCCGCTGTGGTCAGGTCGCTTTCGAACTGCGCGCCCAGCCGATCATCACCACGGCCTGCCATTGTACCGGCTGCCAGAAAATGTCGGCCAGCGCGTTTTCCCTCAGTGCGTTGGTGCTGGACGAGCAGTTCGTGGTGACTCAGGGAGAGCCGGTGATCGGTGGCTTGCATGGGGCAACGCGACACTACTTCTGCCCCCATTGCCTGAGCTGGCTGTTTACCCGCCCGGCGGGCAACGAATCGGTTGTCGGCATGCGTTCCAGCTTGCTGGACAATCCAAGGCAATTCGCCCCGTTCATTGAAACCTGGACCTGCGAAAAGCTGCCGTGGGCCAGTACCGGGGCCGTGCATGACTTCGAGGAATTCCCCGAACCGCAGGACTTTGCAGCATTGGCGCAGCAGTATGCGCACTGGCATCAGGCATAAGGACTCAAGCAAGGCGCCGTTCAACGAGCAATTCCACCGCAATGACGATCACGATTGCCCGGGACCTTCCGGCTTTCCAGCAGCTTTACGATGAGCAGACAAAATGCCCTTCAATCACACTCAAAAAGATAGCAAACCACAATAAAAACACCCAAAAAAATTATTTAACTTTAATAAAAAGAACATAAGCTACACAAAGCCATTTCAACCACATGGATGTGTTGTTCATGCTCACAAAAACGACTTCAGCTTTCAACGCCAAATGGGCGGATACCAAGCTCAAGATCAGTCATGTGATTCTCTTTGTCGCGGCAGTCTGCATTTCATTGATCGGCATCAGCATCTGGGGGGTCTCCAACTCCCTGGCGTATCACCTGCATGAAAAAGAGATCGAGATGTCAAACCTCTCGAAGGCCTTGTCGTCCAGCATAGCGGCCACACTCACCCAAGCTGACATCGTCATACTCGGGATCCAAGAGCAGACCAATATTGAAGGCACTGGACCGGCGGAATTGAAAATACTCGGGGAGATATTAAAGGCCCAGCAAGAACGACTGCCACAAATCCATGGCTTTTCGATTTACGACGAGCAAGGACGCTGGTTATTAAATTCAGACAACAGAAACCGGCCCGACACAAACAACTCGGACCGCGACTACTTCATCTACCATCGCGACCATACCAGTTCCGCGGCATTCCTGGGTCCTCCCATACGCAGCCGCTCAACAAACGAATGGATCATCACCCTGTCGCGCCGGATCAGTCACACGGATGGCAGTTTTGCGGGTGTGACAATAGTCACCCTCTATCTTAAATACTTCCTCAGCCTCTATGACAATATCGACATCGGCAAGAATGGCATCATCAACCTGGCCTCCTCGACAGGGCACATCATCGTACGCTCCCCCTTTCACGACACTGAAGTGGGTACCGACATTTCAACCGGGGAGGTATTCGCCTTATTGAAGCCCGGTGCCGCCTCGGGCACCGCAACGATAAAGTCATTTATTGACAATGTCGTACGAATCATCAGTTTTCGCCGCGTTGATGGCTATCCCCTTGTGGTCATCGCGGCTTTTGATAAAGATGAAATATTGACGGACTGGCGTCGAGAGTCCTTTGCAAGTTTTATCATATCGTCCATATTGCTGCTCATCCTCAGCCTGCTGGGCTATCGCCTGATAAAAATCATGAACCAGCAGATTCAAGCACAAAAAGAACTGCAATATTCCGAAAGTGCCTACATCGAGGCGAACAAGGCGCTCGGCCAATTGGCACTCGAAGATGGCTTGACCGGGCTCTCGAATCGCCGCAAATTCGACCTGTTTATCAGCGCGAAAATAAACAAAGCCAAGCGCAAACCCGATGACCTCGCTCTCATCCTGATCGATATCGACCTGTTCAAGAAGTACAACGACCATTACGGCCATGTACAAGGCGATGAATGCCTGAAATCCGTGAGCACCCTGATCAAGAAAAATATCACTCGGGAAAATGATCTTGCAGCCAGGTATGGCGGAGAGGAATTTGCCATTGTCCTCCCGGGTACCGATTATGTCGGTGCTTTTATCATCGCCGAGAAAATCCGAACAGATGTGGAGCGCAGTGCCATTCAACACTGCGAATCAGCGGCCAACGTCGTCACCATCAGCATTGGCATCAGTGCCTTGTCCGGGTCAAAGGCCGACACCCCCGAGCAGTTGATCGATATCGCTGACAAAGCACTGTACGTCGCAAAATCCAATGGCCGGAACCGGACGGTTATTTCCAACAATCTGTCCAGCGCCCTGGCCTGACCCCATGCCGCAGTGCATGGGCTCCATCAGCGGCACGCAGCCAGCGCTGCCGCTTGACTCAGCCCTGCCACCCCAACCCCAACGCCTTGTGCAACGAAGCAAAATCCTTCAGCAATTCACTGTCACCGCTCACCCGATTCTGCTCGGCGTCAAAGCGCGTGCGTTCGGCATTCAGCCAGTCCAGGGTGCTGGCGGTACCCGCGTCATAGCGTTCGCGGGTCAGGCTCGCCGCACGGGCCGACGAAGCTTCGATATCACGCAGCAGGACTACATTTTCACGCTGGTGACCGTAGCGTGCCAGGGCGGTGTCCGCGTCGCGCAGCGCACCGAGGACCACGCTGCGGTAATGGGCCCGGGCTTCGTCGACGCCGCCTTCGGCGCTGTCGACATCGGCCGCCACGCGACCGAAGTCCAGGGCATTCCAAGTCAGACGCGGGACCAGCAGCCAGGTGGCGTTGTCCTTGCGCACCAGGTGCGAAGGCGCCGCGGCACTGAAGCTGAGATCACCGGTCAGCGATAACTTGGGAAACCAGTCGGCCTTTTTCTCGCCGACCTGTGCGGTGCTGGAGGCCAGTTGACGCTCAGCGGCGCGAATGTCCGGGCGAGATTTGATCACCGCCGCCGGATCAGCGACCGGTACACTCGCGGGAACACTCGGCAGCGCCCCGGGTTGGCCGAGCCGGCTGTCCAGTTCGCCCGGTTCCAGGTCACAGAGCACCGCCAGTTGGTCCAGCGACTCGATGATCTGCGCCTGCAACGGCAGGCGCTGGGCACGGGTGGTCTGCCATTGGGTGGTGACTTGCTCCAACTGCAATTGTGAAGCCACGCCACGGCTGCGGCGTTGCTGGGTCAGGTCGACCACCTGGGCTTCCAGACCCGCCGAAGCATCGACCAGGGCCAGGCGGGTTTGCTGGTCACGCAAGCCGACATAGGCTTGCACCACTTCAGCAGCCAGTTGCACCTGGGCATCGGCCAGGCTCTCGGCCGAAGCATCGGCACTGGCAGAAGCCGCCTCGATGGCTCGGCGTGTACCGCCAAACATATCCACTTCCCAGCTGGCATCGAAGTCCGTCAGATACAGCGACAACGACCCACGACCACCACTGCTCTGCTGCCCTGTCAGGCTGGAAAGATCGGGAGAGCGCATGCGAATCGCCGTGGCATTGGCACTCATCTTGGGCAGCTCGGCGGCCTGCTGGCCGTGCAACCCGGCCCGGGCCTGACGCAAGCGCGCCTGGGCCACACGAATATCCGAGCTGTCATTGAGGGCGGTTTCCACCAGACTGTCGAGCTGAGCATCGCCCAGTTCACGCCACCAATGGGCAACCGCCGGGGTGCTGAGGGCAACGGGGTCCGCATGGGCGAAACGTCCAGCGGACACGGTTTTTTCGGCCACCGCAGGCGCGCCGTGGTAATCGGGGCCGACAGTGCAACCGGCGAGCAGGCCCACGATCAGGGCCGAAATCAGGGTTCTATCGATCATCGTGCAGGGCTCACCGCAAGGGTCGGTTTCTTGAGTAGAAGGGCCAGGGGAATACACAGGGCCAAGGCAATGCCCAGCAGGTAGAAACAATCGGTGAAAGTCATGACCGACGCCTGCAGGGCAATGTCGCGACTCAACTGGCCGACCGTCTGCAATTGCGCGAGGGCCTGGTCACCGCCCTGGCTCATGAAGGACGCCGTCTGTGCCGCCATATGGTCCTGCCCCAAGGTGCTGTTGGCCGTCAGCGATTCGCGAATCATCGCGTCGTGATAGCTGCTGCGCCGATCGATCAGCACCCCGGTCAGGGCCAGCCCGATGGAGCCGCCGATATTGCGCGACATGTTGTAGAGCCCCGCCGCCTCGCCTTTTTCGTGGGGCAGCACAGCCGCCATGGTGATCTGGTTGAGCGGCATCATCGCCAGGATCTGGGCGAACCCGCGCACCAGTTGCGAGGCGTCGAAATCATGGCCGACACTGTCGACCGTCAGGTTCAGGCTCATCATGCAACTGATCACGAACAGCACCAGCCCGGTGCCCACCAGCCAGCGGCTGTCATAACGCTGCATCAGCCGCGGCAGGATCGGCATCATCATGAACGCCGGGACACCGGAGAGCAGCATGATCGCCCCGGATTGCTGGGCGTTGTAGCCAGCAATACTGTTGAGAAACTGCGGCAGCAGATAGGAAATCCCATAGATGGCCGCACCCACCGTCGAGACGATCAGGATCACGCTGGCGTAGCGCGGGTTGCGCATCAGGCTGAGCTTGATGATGGGCTGGCGGGCCGTGAACTGGCCGACGGCGATCAGGATAAACCCCAGGGTCATCAGCAGACTCAGACCGACAATCATCGAGGACTCGAACCAGTGTTCACGCTGACCCTCTTCCAGGATCACCGTCAGCGAACTCAAGCCCAGGGCCAGCCCAAGGATGCCGATCCAGTCCGCCTTGATGAACTGTTGAAGGTCGGCTTTTTCCGGGCGAATACCGGTCCAGAGCAAGGCGATCAGCGCCAGGCTGATGGGCAGGTTGAGAAAAAAGCACCAGCGCCAACTGGCGTTCTCGGTCAACCAACCGCCCAGCACCGGCCCCATCAAGGGCCCGAGCAAGACGGTCAGGCCAAACATCGACATGCCGATTGCCATCTGGTGCCGGGGCAGGCGCGTGCCGATGATGGTCTGCGCCGTCGGGATCATCGCGCCACCGGCAAAGCCCTGGCCGACACGCGCCAGGATCATGCCCGTGAGGCTGCTGGACATGCCGCAGAAAAACGAAAACAGCGTGAAGGCCATTGCCGTTCCCATCAGGAACCGACGCAAGCCGAAGACCCGGGTCAGCCAGGCCGCCAGCGGGATCATGACGATCTCCGACATCAGGTAACCGGTGGCGATCCAGGTGCCTTCCGTGCCCGAGGCGCCGATCTGCCCCTGGATCTGCGGCAAGGCCGAGTTGGTGATGGAGATGTCCAGCGTGGCCAGCAACGCACCAAGGGAGCCGGCCGCGACCGCGATCCAGTCGGTTACCGAGGCATTGGCCTCCTGCGGCGCGCCCTGCGTGGTCGCAACCGTCGCGGCGTTAGCCATGGTGGCGGGTGTCCACGTCGACGGTCACCGACAGCCCCGGCATCAGCACGGCGCGCGCCGACTCCGGCACATCCAGCTGGATACGCACGGGAACCCGCTGGACGATCTTGGTGAAGTTGCCCGTGGCGTTCTGTGCCGGCAACAGCGCGAACTGCGAACCGGTGCCGGGCGAGAGGCTGTCGATATGCCCGCTCAGATCTTCACTGCCCAGCGCGTCAACGTGCACCGTGACCGCCTGGCCAGGTTGCATATGGTGAATCTGGGTTTCCTTGAAGTTGGCCGTCAGGTAGAGCGCCTGCACCGGCACCACGGTCAACAGCCGCGTACCCGGTTGGGTGAACTGGCCGACCCGCACGCTGCGATCGGCCACCCGGCCGGCCAGGGTGCTGATCACGGTGGTGTCGTCCAGGTCCAGCTGCGATTGCCGGGCACTGGCCTGGGCCACCGCCAGCTGCGCCTGGGTTTGCTGCAACTGCGCCTTGAGCGTGCCGATACGGGTTTCAGCCGCGCGCAACGCGGCTTGATGCGCGGCCAGGCCAGTGCTGGCCTGGGCCAGTTGATTGTTCAGATCAGCCAGATGTTCTTCGGTCTCTGCCCCGGAGCGGGCCAGTGGCCCATAACGCGTGACCTGGGACTTGGCATGGCGCAGGTCGGCGTTGGCGCCGTCCAGTTGGGCCCGGCCCTGAGCAATGCTGGCGCCCTGCTCCACCAGTTCGGCTTCAGCCCTCGCTACATCGGCCTGGCGCGAAGCCACGGTGGCCTGGGCCTCGTCCAGCGCCGCCTGATACTTGCGCCGATCGAGGCGCACCAGCGGCTGGCCAACGCTCACGGTTTCGTTATCGCTGACCAGCACTTCGGCAACATACCCGCCGACCTTGGGCGCCACGGTCATGCTGTCGGCCTGCAAGTAAGCGTCATCGGTGCTTTCAATGAACCGCCCACTGAACCACCAATGCGCACCCCAGCCGATCAGCGCCAGGAGCGCGACCACGGCGACCCCGATCAAGGCTCGTGGCGGCTTGTTGCGTCGCTCGGAAAGGTTGCTTTCAACCACGGGCTCAAGGCGACCGTGCTGACCGATAGGCTGATCGACGGACATGCCGTACTCCAAAGTATTCCAGTTGGTAAAAAATGCGGCGATGGCGAATTTATGTCAAGTGATATAATTTGTTCTGGCATTCTTTTTCAGGCTCACCCATGGCACGACATCGACCAGCAAATGAAGGCGGCTACCAGCGCGGGGAAGAAACGCGCCTGCGGATTATCGAAGCCGCCGTTGACCAGTTCGCCACCCATGGTTTCGAAAGCGCCTCGACGCGCCAGATCGCGACCGCGGCCGGGGTCAATGCGCCAGCGCTGCAGTACTATTTCGACAACAAGGAAGGGGTTTACCTGGCGTGCGTCGAGCACATCCTCGCGCAGCTCTGGGCGCAGCTGACGGACGAGGTCTCGGCCGCCGAAGAGGCGCTGGAAGATCCCCACGCCGATGACCGGACATTGATCGAGCGTTACCTGGATATTCTCGGCGTCTTCCTGTCGTTCATTCTCGAGACACCGGAATCCGCCGACTGGCGTCGCTTCATGGCCTGCGAGCAAGCCGGCCTCGGCCCGCCATCCGCCGCCAAGCTGATGGAGCAAGGCCTCAATCAGCGCCTGTCCCACGTCACCCGCACCATCGTCGGGCGCCTGACCGGACGGCCCGCCGATGACGAAAGCACGATCATCCGGACGATGGCCCTCAACAGTCAAAGCATCGTCTTTCGCGTGAAGCGCGCGCCCGTTCTGCGGGCGCTGGGCTGGGACACCATCGACCAGCAACGCATGGAAACCGTGCGCAACGTGATGCTTTCACAGAATCGCCTGACGCTGCTGGCACTGGTCAGTGAACGCGACGCGGCAGACGCAGGAACGACGCAATGACGCCTTTAACGAGCCTGTAGGCCAAACGCGGTTGCCAGGCTCTTCGCGCCCTTCGGCGTCAGATTCAGAGCCCTGGAATCGAGATGGCGATTCACCCAGCCGCGCTTGAGCAGTAGCTCCAGCAGGGCCGCGCCCAGCGCACCGCCGATATGCGGTGAACGCTCGCTCCAGTCCATGCAGGGATAGGCCAGGCGCCGACGCTGACGCGACACGGCCTCGATATCGATGCCCAATCGCACCAACGAGGCGGCGCCCGCTTCGGTGAGGACATAGTCCTTGCCCTGCTCTTCGATCCAGCTCGCCTGCAACAAGGCATCATGCAGTTTGACCGCGACTTCCCCGGCGATATGGTCATAGCAGGTCCTGGCCTGCTTCAGGGCTGAAGGCGTGCTGGGCTGAAACGGCGTCACGTGACGATCAGTAAGCGATAACAAGGCCTCCAGCGCGTGCGCCACCTGGGGTTGGCCAATCGGTAATAGCGATGCCGGCCCTGAACCAGCATCTCCACCAGCCCCTGCTCACGCAAACGCAAAAAATGGCCGCTGGCGGTGGACGCGCCGATGTCCGCTACGGCTGCCAATTCCGTGGCCGTGCGCGCGTGGCCGTCCAGCAGACTGCAGAGCATTCGCGCGCGCGCCGGATCGGCAATCGCGCCGGCCACCGCAGCCAGAGAAAGATCAGCCGCTTCGACATCCATAGTTCACTCCTTCCCGAAGTATTGCGGTTTTTCATCATCATACTGGTGCAAAACCACTTGAAGGGATTCCCCATGAAACAATCGATTTTTTTCGGCCGAAAGGTCGTGGCGGCGACGTTTGTGATGGCGGTGTTCGGCTGGGGAATTGGCTTCTACGGCCCGCCGATCTTTCTCTACGCGGTGATTCAACGGACCGGCTGGTCGCTGCCCTTGTGCTCGGCCGCCGTCACCCTGCACTTTCTCGCGGGCACCCTGGTGGTGGTGAACCTGCCCGTCTTGTACAAGCGCCTGGGTCTTCCGCGCACGACCGTGCTCGGATCGATCCTGCTCGGCATCGGCGTGTATGGATGGTCGGTTGCCGATCAACCCTACCAGTTGTTCCTGGCCGCACTGTTGAGTGGATTGGGCTGGGTGACCATGGGGGCAGCCGCGGTCAACGCACTCATCTCTCCATGGTTTGTCGCCAGGCGTCCGGCCGCCCTGGCAATGGCCTATAACGGCGCCAGTATCGGCGGGGTGATCTTTTCATCCGCGTGGGTGTTCCTGATCGACCGGATCGGCTTCACCCAGGCCGCGCTAGGGGTTGGCCTGGTGTCGATAGCGACGATTGCCGTGCTGTCGATCAAGGTCTTCAAGCTCCGGCCTGAAGATCTCGGGCAATATGCCGATGGGGCGGATCAGCCACCTGAGCAGCCGACCGTCTCCCCGGGTAGCAAGGCAACCTCGCTATGGCGCAATCGTCGATTCGTGACATTGGCGGCCGCCATGTCCCTGGGATTGTTCGCCCAGATCGGGCTGATTACCCACTTGTTCCTGCTGCTGGTCGATCACGTCACAGAAGCAAAGGCCGGATTCGCGATGGGCCTGGCAACGGCAAGCGCCATCGCCGGCCGGTTTCTGGTCGGTTGGCTGATGCCACCCAATGCCAACCGGCGCACCGTTGCCTGCCTGAGTTATGGCTGCCAGTTGCTCGGCTGCCTGGTCATGACCGGATTAGGCAGCTTCCCCGATCTGCTATGGCTGGGGGTCATCCTTTTTGGCGCGGGGATCGGCAACGCCACCTCCTTGCCACCACTGATTGCCCAAGCCGAATTCCCGCGCCAGCAGACGCAGCGCGTGGTGACGCTGATCGTCGCCACCGCCCAGGGCTGCTATGCCTTTGCGCCAGCGTTCTTTGGTGCACTGAAGTCACTGGGCGGGTCCCATGGCGAACTCCTGCTGTTGGGACTGGCAGCCGGAATCCAGGGGCTGGCGATATTGGCTCTGGTGCTGGGTAACCGGCGTTCGGCTCAACAAATCCCGGAATTCAGCCGGCCCTCACTCTGACTGCGACTTTGATCGGGTCGACTTGCTGCGAGCCGCCGAAGTGTTGAGCACCACGGCGGCGCGAATCAGAGCGGTCAATGCCTGCTCATCGATCTGCTCGCCCTCGCGTATATCGATGGCGCGCCGGGTGTTGCCTTCAAGGCTGGAATTGAAGAGACCCGCGGGATCCTCCAGCGAAGCGCCCTTGGCGAAGGTCATCTTCACCACCTGCTTGTAGGTCTCGCCGGTGCAGATGATCCCGCCGTGGGACCAGACCGGTACGCCCCGCCACTTCCACTCCTCGACCACGTCCGGGTCGGCCTGCCGGATAAGCGCTCGAATCCGGGCAAGGGTTTCACCTCGCCAGTCCCCCAGTTCCTTGATTCTCGCGTCAATCAGTTGCGAGGCCGTGCCGCCCTCGTCTTGCGGTAAACCGGTTTGTTCCTTGTTCATGGCCGTTGTCGTCCTCTTCGTGGCGGTTACCGCTCGCCGGTTTCATCAAGAAAGAAACCACGCCGTGCTAATTTTTCCACCACTTACCAGCCGCACTGGTTTCACTTATCAAGCGTTGAGATAGAGCATGTCACGAGCTTTCCCCGCTACAGCAGCCTGGGTCTTCGGCATCAGCGCAACATTGCTCAATACATTCGCGAGCGCCGCCCCGACAGCCGTAACTTCAGCACCAATCATGAATCTCTGCCAGCCCGCCACCACCAGCCCATCCGCCAGGCAGTTGCTGGCGGCCGCACAAAGGCATCTCGGCGATGGTACCAACGCCCTGCCCCGTCTGCATACGGAAGGCACCCTCCCGCACCAGGGCATCCGCGACCAGAGCATCGCGGCGGAAAAGGATTGGCCGGTATTGCGCCAGGCAGCGCTGGCTTGGCGCCTGAGCGCCGATCCGCGCTATCTGCAACAGGTCGAAGCAGGCCTTGCCGCCTGGACCGGCACCTATCAGCCGGACTTCAACCCGATTGACGAGACCAATCTCGATCAACTGATCGATACCTATACCCTCACCGCCAACGCACTGAGCCCGCAAACGCGGGCCGCCAGCCAGGCCTTCCTGCGCAAACTCGGAAACGGCTACATCGCGCAAATCCGACAATTCCACGGTTCGAAGGGCGGTAAGGAGATCAACAACTGGCAGAGCCATCGCGTCAAGCTGGTGACAATGGCCGCCGCCGCACTGGCAGATCACGCCATGCTCGAACAGGCCTTCCAGCTGTTCCAGCAACAGGTAACGGACAATCTCCTGCCGGATGGTTCGGTGTTCGACTTCAGGGAGCGCGATGCGCTGCACTACGTCGTCTATGACCTGGAGCCACTGGTTCAGGCGGCCCTGGCGGCCAAGCCCTACGGTGGCAACTGGCTGACTTACACCGCCCCCACCGGTTCCTCCCTGGTCCGCTCGCTCGATTGGCTGGTGCCCTATGCCAACGGTCAACGCAGCCATCAGGAGTTCGTGCAAACCCGCGTGAAGTTTGACCGCGACCGCGCCAACGTTGGAGAAGCCGGGTACAGCGGCACCTGGGAGCCGAAAAGCAGCAACAAGCTCTACTGGCTCGCCGCGCAACTGGATGCCCGTTACTTGCCCCTGGCCCGGCAACTGTCAGCGAACCCTCAGGACTGGATCGGGGCCTGCTACCTGAAATAGGCACGGCAACTGATCATTTCCGGCAGCGAAGCCGCCGTGGAACACCAGGGTTACATGGCAGGCGTGCTCGAAGCGGCCGATTGGGCGATGCGTTATGTCCTTTAGGCGACATTCATGGACTTATTGGCGTTAGTCGGCAATCGATAGACAGGCTAAAGTCCATCTACTGTTTTTTGCTTCTGGATGACGTGCCTGATGACCCGCCCTCGTTTCTTGCCCGACAACTTCACCCTGACCCTGGTCAGCGTGGTGCTTCTCGCCAGTTTCCTGCCCGCCAGCGGCCAGGTCGCTGTCGGTTTCAGTTGGCTGACCAATATCGCCATTGCCCTGCTGTTCTTCCTGCATGGCGCCAAGCTGTCGCGCGAGTCGATCATCGCCGGTGCCGGCCACTGGCGCCTGCATCTGCTGGTGTTCAGCCTGACCTTTGTCCTGTTCCCACTGCTGGGTGTCGCGCTCAAGCCGCTGCTGTCGCCGCTGATCGGCGACAAGCTGTATATGGGCATGCTCTACCTCTGCGCCCTGCCGGCCACGGTGCAGTCGGCGATTGCCTTCACCTCCCTGGCCCGGGGCAATGTGCCGGCGGCGATTTGCAGCGCGGCGGCGTCGAGCCTGTTCGGTATCTTCCTCACGCCGTTGCTGGTGACCTTGCTGCTGGATGTGCACGGCAGCGGCGGTTCGACCCTCGATGCGATCCTGAAAATCAGCGTGCAACTGCTGCTGCCGTTCATTGCCGGGCAGATCGCCCGCCGCTGGATCGGCGCCTGGGTGGGACGCAACAAGGCCTGGCTGAAGTTCGTTGACCAGGGCTCGATCCTGCTGGTGGTGTACAGCGCCTTCAGCGAAGCGGTGAACGAAGGCATCTGGCATCAGATCCCGCTCTGGGACCTGGCCGGCCTGGTGGTGGTCTGCGGCGTGATACTCGCGCTGGTGCTGCTGGCGTCCACCGTGCTGGGCAAGGCCTTTGGCTTCGACCAGGAAGACCGCATCACCATCCTCTTCTGCGGCTCGAAGAAAAGCCTGGCTACCGGCGTACCCATGGCCCAGGTGCTGTTCGCGGGCAGCACCATCGGCGTGCTGATCCTGCCGCTGATGCTGTTCCACCAGATTCAGCTGATGGTCTGTGCGGTGCTGGCGCAGCGTTATGCAAAACGGCAGGAGTCGGTGGCTGAATTGATGGGGCAGGTTGATCCTTGATAAACGTGACCCAGCGGACTATACGGCAGAAGCCTTGACGGCGACGCTGGGTACGGATTTGCCCACCTGCAAGACATAGACCCCAACAATGATGCACAGCCCAGGCTCAGTGAGCCGGCCACCATCACCATGTAGAACACGCCACTGACATTGATGCCGCGATGAAATACAACAGCTTCACCCAGGCGGCGGAGGAACTGCATGTCACCCCCGGAGCCGTCGGGCAGCAGATCCAGAAGCTTGAAGAGTGGCTGGGGACGTCGTTGTTCATACGCTCTGTCCGTCACTATCCTGAGGTTGCTGGATAACCTTGGCCCTGCCGGACCTTTGTCGAACCTGTGAGGTGGGCTGCTTCATTTTTTTTCGTCGAAATCTCGACGCGACTTCTCGATCTCATCCAGGTTATTGGCGGCCCAGACCCAAACGCCACAAAACGCGGCACTCAAGGTCACGCCCAGGGAAGTGAGGGTGTACTCGACTTTCGGGGGAACCACGGCGTACACCGTACGTTGCACCAATCCATCACGCTCCATCGCGCGCAAGGTCTGAGTCAGCATTTTCTGGCTGATACCCTCTACCCGCTCGCTCAAACGAGTGAAACGCAAAGGTTTTTTATCAATCAAGGCTTCAAGGATCAACATCGTCCATTTGTCCGCGACGCGACCGATAAGGTCCGTCACCAACGATGCAATACGCGGGTCTATGTCTGCAGGAGGTGTAAGGCTGGAGTAGAACCGTGCCGCCGCAATCTCTTCCTCGGTAAAGTTCGGAATGTCCTTCATCTTTTACACTCTCCGCAGGGTAAGTATCTAACGTTTGGGTGCCTTCTTTCATTTGGATAGTGTATCGCCCATGCTGGCCGCTCGCGTCAAAAAACGAGGGTTTACCTGATGAAAATGAACAATCGTGTTGTCCTGATTACGGGCGCAAGCAGTGGGATAGGGCTCGAGCTGGCGCGCCAGCTGATGGCACTCGGAAACACCGTAATTATTACCGGGCGCGATAGGGAGAAGCTCGATTCAGTGCGAGCGTCGCTTCCTGGAATACACACGTTTCAAAGCGACGTGAGTGACCCGGCGAATATTCGCTCATTATTTCTGAGCATCAGTGAACAATTCGCCAATCTCGACATACTGATCAACAATGCCGGCGTGATACGCAATATCCGGCTGAAGAACGCGTCCGAGCTCGTCAGCCTGACCCAGGAAATAGACATCAACCTGAATGGCCCGATATGGATGATCCAGCAGTTTCTTCCGCTGCTACTCAAACAGCCGGAAAGCATGATCGTCAATATCTCCTCCGGCCTTGCGTTTGTTCCCTTCCCCGCAGCACCTATCTACAGTGCCTCGAAATCCGCACTCCATGCTTATACCCGGTGTTTGCGGGCGCAACTGAAGCACTCCAGCGTCTCGGTTGTCGAGGTCGCCCCCCCGGGCACTGAAACCCCGTTATACCGAGGCGAGTTTGCTCAAGAGATGAAGGACACAAAAGGCATGGAGGTGGCGCTTCTGGTGCGACTCGCCATCAAAGGGATAGAAGCCGGAAAACCCGAAATCCGCCCAGGCCTCAGCAACGTACTGAAGATCGCAAGCCGCATCGCCCCCGGGAGCATTTTCCGGCAGATGACCAGGATGAGTCAGCTTTTCGGCTGATTCGTCACACCGAATGGAATATGCACGGAAGGCACGACCGCGCTGGCCGATTTCAGGTGGCCCGACTGGTCGTCGAAGAAGATGTGCGGTTTCAACACCGCCAGTACTCGACCTTTCTCGATGCCGCCGAGGAAAAAAGCGTCATTGGCCATGACGCCCCAACTCTTCAGCGTATTCAGCGCCCGTTCGTGGGACGGCGCACTGCGGGCGGTCACGATAGAAACCCGCAGACGATTCTTGTACTCGGCGTTCAGCGCTTTGTATTTCTCTTCCTCCGACTGGATCTTCGCGATACGCACAAAGAACTCTTTAAGCGGCCCTGGATTGTGGGGCTGCGCCACATTTTTCACTTCATGGGCGTGAAAACCCACCAGCCCGGACGCCTGCATCACCGACTCGGACTCATCCCCCGCGAGGACGCCATCAAAGTCGAAGGCGATCCTGAGGGTATCGTCGTCTTCGTCATCATCGGATTTTGAGTCCATCACCTGACCCGCCGGATACCCAGCCTTGATAGCAGCGTCCACATCGGTCTTGTCGGCCGAAAGAAAGAGCGCAATATTCAAGGCCGGGATGTACTCGTAAGGCGACTTGCCCTGCATGAAGATCGCCCGCGTCATCCCCAATCCGTAGTGATCGATGGTCCGCATCACCCGCAGTCCCGTGTCCGGATCGTTCTTGGACAGCAGCACCACTTCCACCAGGGGATCTTCCGGGTCGGAACTCAAATCATTCAGAGAGAGCAAACGCTTGATGAAAGGAAAGGCGATACCCTTGGGCAGCGGCTCGTCCAGTTTCTGCTCCTGGAACTTCCGATACTCCTCCTCCCCCTGGCTCTTGAAGACTGCATCTGAAGCACTGAGGTCAAACACAGCGCTCGATGCCACGCCAATCACCAAGCGATTATCCAGCTCATAGGGCATAACCAATCTCCGTCGTCATGGCGACATACTATCAGCAACCGCCAGTCGATGGCCGTGGCCCGCTTGCCCCCCGGCACCTAGGAAAAGAACCGATTTTCCGGGCGTGGTAATCCGAGATTTTCGCGCAGGGTCGTCCCCTCATATTCACGCCGGAAAATGCCCCGGGACTGCAACTCGGGAACGACCTTGTCGACAAAGTCATCCAGTCCGCCCGGCAACCAGGAAAACATGATGTTGAAGCCGTCACTGCCCTCGGTCTCCAACCATTGCTCCATCTCATCGGCAATGCTCCGGGCCGTCCCGACGAACGACAGGCCGGCATAACCGCCGAGGCGCTGGGCCAATTGACGAACCGTCAGTTGCTCACGATCGGCCAGGGCCAGCACCCGCTCGCGGGAACTCTGGCTACCATTGGTTTCGGGGATGGGCGGAAGGAACCCGTCAGGATCGAATTTCGTGGCGTCGACCCCAAGGGCCACCGACAGCGAGGCCATCGCACTCTGCTCATGCACCAGGCTGTCGAGGTGCGCGCGGATCCGCCGGGCGTCCTCTTGCGTATCGCCCACCACCACAAAGGCCCCGGGCAGAATTTTCAGGTGTTCCGGGTTACGACCGATCAAATTCATACGGCGCTTGATGTCGGCATAGAACGCCCGGCCCTCCTCCAGCGTGCCAGGGGCGACAAAAATCACCTCAGCGGTTTCGGCCGCCAGCTGGCGTCCCGGCTCGGAGGAGCCGGCCTGGACAATCACCGGCCAACCCTGCACCGGGCGGGCAATATGCAAGGGGCCGCGCACGCTCAGGTAGCGGCCCTTGTGGTCGAGGGTATGCAGCTTGTCCGGATCGAAGTACACACCGCTGTCGGCATCGCGCACGAAGGCGTCATCCGCCCAACTGTCCCACAGCCCGGTCACCACATCGTAGAACTCCCGCGCCCGGGCATAACGCTCATCGTGGGAAAAGGCCTGCTCCAGGCCGAAGTTCAGGGCCGCATCAGGGTTGGCGGTGGTGACGATATTCCAGCCGGCACGGCCGTTGCTCAAGTGATCCAGGGAAGCGAAACGGCGGGCGATATGGAACGGCTCGTCGTAGGTGGTCGATGCGGTCGCCACCAGGCCGATATGCTCGGTGGCCTGGCTGAGGGCGGACAACAGCGTAAAGGGTTCGAACGAGGTGGCGGTATGACTGCGCTTCAAGGCCTCGATGGGCATGTTCAACAAGGCCAGGTGATCGGCCATGAAAAACGCATCGAACCGGGCGCGCTCCAGGCTTTGGGCGAAACGCTTGAGGTGGGCGAAGTTGAAGTTGGCGTCGGGATAAGCGCCAGGGTAACGCCAGGCGCCGGTGTGGATGCTGACCGGACGCATGAAGGCGCCTAGTTTGAGTTGGCGTCGTGTACTCATGGGGAACTCCATCGTCAAGAAGATTCCCGAGCATCGACCGGACAGGCTTTTCCTGTCCAATAATCAAACGTGCTGGCTTATGCCATTGCGCTGCGGCCTTAAACCGATTTAATGCGAAATGATCCCGTGGTCAATCGCGTATTTGACCAGGGCCGCTGGCTTATCGATGTTGAGCTTGCGGCGGATGCTCAGGCGATGGGTTTCCACCGTGCGTACACTGATATCCAGTTCGCGGGCCATTTCCTTGTTGTTCATGCCCTCGACCATCTTGCGCAACACCTGGCTCTCGCGCGGCGTCAGCTCGTTATCGGCGGGCTTGTCGGCGATCAACCGCTGGGCAATCGCGGCACTGTAGAAGGTCCCGCCGCTGGCGATGGCTTCAATGGCCGCAATGATTTCCCGTGAAGGGGAATTCTTCAGCACATAACCGCTGGCCCCGGAACGCACGGACTCACTCACATACTCAGTGTTGTCGTACATGCTCAGGACCAGGATCTTCAGCAACGGATACGTTTTGCTCAGCACCCGGGTCAGTTCAAGTCCGTTCATGTCCTTCAGGCCGATATCCACCAGCAGCAGGTCCGGCTGGCAGCGCTTGACCATCTCAAGCGCTTCGGCGCCACTCTCGGCTTCGCCCACCACTTCCAGGGCGGGCATGATCGCCAACAGGGCCTTGATCCCGTCCCGGACCAGGGAGTGATCGTCGACCAGGGCGACGCGAATTGGATAAACCAGGCTCATCAGGGGCGCTCGCTCTTCGTTGTGGGCTGAGTCAGGACTTTGTAGCGGGCATTTTAAGCGGCAACAGCACGTCCAGCACACTTCTTCCCGGGGTCGACGCCAACTCGAAGCGCCCACCAAAATGCTCGACCCGCTCACGGATATTACGCAGGCCGATGCCGGTATGACGCCGTTCGACCTGGGCGACGTTAAAGCCGATACCGTCATCGATCACTGTCAGCCGGACGGAGTCGGCGGACCCGCGCAGGGTAATCGAGACATTGTGCGCCTGTGCGTGGCGCTCAATATTGGTCAAGCCTTCCTGCACGATGCGAAACAACGAGACCGGCAGCCCATCGACCCGTTGGCAATCGAATTCATTGTTGTCGTAGGTCACCACCAGCCCGCTGCGTTGCTCGAACTCGGCGGCGAGTTGACCGATCGCCACCGGCAGGCCCAGAGTGTCGAGCAGCGACGAGCGCAGATCGTGCGAAAGGCTGCGCACCTCGCCAATGGCTTCCCCCAGGCGCTCGACGGCCTCTCGCAAAATGCCCAGGCCCCGGTCCTGTCCCTTCTCCAGCACATGGCTGGCCAGCTCGAACTGAAACTTGATGGACACCAATACCTGGCTGATCCCGTCATGCAGTTCTCGGGAAACCCGCGAGCGCTCTTCCTCCTGCAAACTGACGATACGCTGGGTCAAACGCTGAAGCCTCTTGTCCGCCAGACGATGCTCGCTGACGTTCAGGGTCATGCCACTGGCGAAGACCAACAGCACGGCCACCAGGGCGATGGCGGCAATCGCCAGCATCGTCTTGCGGATGCCCTGGGCCACCTCGTCACGGGCCTGCTGGGTGGCGCGCTCGACGTCCTCAAGGTAGATGCCGGTGCCGAGCATCCAGCCCCAGCGGTCCAGCATCACCACGTAGGCGAGCTTGTCGGTCACTTGGCCGGTCGAGGGTTTGTTCCAGGCATAGCGTTGAAAACCCTCCCCGGACTCGGCACTTTTCAGCAACGCCTGGATCACCGGCAAGCCGTGGGGGTCCTTCATGTCCCACAGGTACTGGCCCACCAGCTCAGACTGTCGCGAATGCATCAGGCTGCGGCCCTGGCGGTCGTAGACGAAGAAGTAGCCATTGATCCCGAAACTGAGCTTGCGCAGTTCTTCCAGCACCAACTGCTGGGCATGGGCGTCACCCTTGCCGTCGTCGTAGAGCGGCGCGATCAGGCTCTGCGCCATGGCGACGTAGTTTTTCAGTTCCGCACGTTTGCTCGCCAGAATGCTGTCTTCGATCAGTTGCGCCTGCTGATCGCCCAGTTGACGGTTCAGGGAGATCACCAGCGCGCAGATGACCGCGATAGCCAGGACCAGGGGCAGGATCCCCAGGGCAACGATTTTGTGCTTGAGCTGCATGGCGAATCCCGGGTCTCTCGGTAGAACTACGTAGACACTGCGTACGTAGTCGTGCGGATACTTTTGTTGACGGCATACACGGATATTGGGCCCGCTCCGTACCGCGGACACAATTATAAAAATTACCGCCGCAGTCTACCGGCTGTTGGCAGGAGACACGCAATGAACCGTCTGGCTAAACACCTCGTCTGGTTTGCCGTGGCTGTCCTGGGAGCGTTTGCGCTGAGTGTCGTGGCCCTGCGCCGCGGCGAAGCCATCAACGCCCTCTGGATCGTAGTCGCCGCAGTCGCTATCTACCTCGTCGCATACCGCTACTACAGCCTGTTTATCGCCAACAAGGTGATGCAACTCGACCCCAGTCGCGCCACTCCCGCCGTCATCAACAATGATGGCCTGGACTATGTGCCGACCAACAAACACATTCTTTTCGGTCACCACTTCGCCGCCATTGCCGGTGCGGGGCCGTTGGTCGGACCGGTACTGGCGGCGCAGATGGGCTACCTGCCCGGCACGCTGTGGCTGATCGCCGGCGTGGTGCTGGCCGGTGCCGTGCAGGACTTCATGGTCCTGTTCATGTCCACCCGCCGCAACGGCCGCTCCCTGGGGGATATGGTCCGCGAGGAAATGGGCCGTGTACCGGGGACCATCGCCCTGTTCGGCTGCTTCCTGATCATGATCATCATCCTCGCGGTGCTGGCACTGATCGTGGTCAAGGCCCTGGCCGAGAGCCCATGGGGCATTTTCACGGTGATGGCGACCATCCCGATCGCGATGTTCATGGGCATCTACATGCGCTACATCCGCCCGGGCCGTATCGGTGAAATCTCCATTGTCGGGGTGCTCCTGCTGCTCGGCTCGATCTGGCTGGGCGGGCAGATTGCCGCCGACCCGGTCTGGGCCAAGGCCTTCACCTTTACCGGAATCCAGATCACCTGGATGCTGATCGGCTATGGTTTCGTCGCCGCGGTGCTGCCGGTGTGGCTGATCCTGGCACCCCGTGACTACCTGTCGACCTTCCTCAAGATCGGCACCATCATGGCCCTGGCCATCGGCATCCTGATCACCATGCCCGAGCTGAAAATGCCGGCGCTGACCCAGTTTGTCGACGGTACCGGCCCGGTCTGGAAAGGCGGTCTGTTCCCGTTCCTGTTCATCACCATCGCTTGCGGTGCGGTATCGGGCTTCCACGCACTGATTGCCTCCGGCACCACGCCCAAGCTGCTGGCCAGCGAGGGTCATGCCCGCTATATCGGTTACGGCGGCATGCTGATGGAGTCCTTCGTCGCCATCATGGCGATGGTCGCCGCCTCGGTCATCGATCCGGGCGTCTACTTCGCCATGAACAGCCCCGCGGCCGTGGTGGGCGCTGATGCCGTGAGCGTGGCGCAGACCGTCACCAGCTGGGGCTTTGCGATCACCCCGGACGCCCTGCTGGCCGTGGCCAAGGACATCGGCGAAACCACCGTACTGGCCCGTGCCGGCGGTGCGCCGACCCTGGCGGTCGGTATCGCGCAGATCCTCCACCATGTGCTGCCGGGTGAAAACACCATGGCGTTCTGGTATCACTTCGCGATCCTGTTCGAAGCGCTGTTTATCCTGACGGCGGTGGATGCCGGTACCCGTGCCGGGCGTTTCATGCTGCAGGATTTGCTCGGCTCCTTCGTCCCGGCGCTCAAGCGCACCGAGTCCTGGACTGCCAACCTGATCGCCACCGCCGGTTGCGTGGCGATGTGGGGTTACCTGCTGTATCAAGGCGTGATCGACCCGTTGGGTGGGATCAACACCTTGTGGCCGCTGTTCGGCATCTCCAACCAGATGCTGGCCGGTATCGCGCTGATGCTCGGCACCGTGGTGCTGATCAAAATGAAACGCCAACGCTATATCTGGGTCACCTTGCTGCCCGCCGCCTGGTTGCTGATCTGCACCACCAGCGCCGGTTTCATCAAGCTGTTCGACGCCAACCCGGCCATCGGCTTCCTCGCCCTGGCGAAGAAGTACAGCGTCGCGCTGGACGCCGGCCAAGTGATTGCCCCGGCCAAGGACATCACCCAGATGCAGCACGTGATCTTCAACGCCTACACCAACGCCACGCTGACCGCACTGTTCCTGTTCGTGGTCTTCAGCATCCTGTTCTATGCCATCAAGGTCGGTGTCGCGGCCTGGGGCAGCAAGGAACGTACGGATAAGGAGTCGCCCTTCCAGGCCATTCCGGAGGCGTAATCGAGGATTGCCGACGTAGATGAAAAAAGGCTCCGTATCGAAAGATACGGAGCCTTTTTCGTTGAGGCCCGGCGGCCTAGACTTTAAACCGCGCCACGGTCTGGTGCAGGGCGCCGGCCATCTGCGCCAACTCCAGGCCAGCCGTGTGAGTCTGCTGGGCACCCTGCGAGACCTGCTCGGACAGGTTACGAATCCCCACCAGGTTGCGATCCACCTCACGCGCCACCAGGGCCTGTTCCTCCGTGGCACTGGCGATCATCAGGTTGCGTTCGTTGATCTGCGAGATCGATCGGGTGATCTCCTCCAGCGCCTCGCCGGAGCGCCGCGCGACCTCCAGGGTGGCCTGCACCAACTGACTGCTGCTTTGCATGGCGCTCACCGCCTGCCCGGTGTCCTGCCGCACGTTGCCGATCATCTGCTCGATTTCCTGGGTCGAGACCTGGGTGCGATGGGCCAGCGCCCGCACCTCATCGGCGACCACCGCAAAACCGCGTCCGGCATCACCGGCCCGAGCCGCTTCAATCGCCGCGTTGAGGGCCAGCAGGTTGGTCTGCTCGGCGATGCTGCGAATCACGTCCAGCACTTTGCTGATGTCCTGCACGCGCCCGGCCAATTGCTGGATACGCTGTGAGGTATCGGTCATGCCATCCGCCAGCGTGCCGATCGAGGCCACTGTTTCCTGGACTTGCTCACGGCCGCGCTGCGCGGTTTGCTCGGAGACCTTGGACGCCTCGCTGGTGCTGACGGCGTTGCGCGCAACTTCGTCGACCGCCGCGGTCATCTGATTGACCGCCGTGGCCGCCTGCTCGATCTCCTGGCCCTGCAACTGCAGGCTGTTGCGGGTCTGGCTGCTGACCACGCTCAACTGCTCGGACGAACTGGCCACCTGATCGACCGACGCCGCAATGCCCTTGACCATCGTATTCAGGTTTTGCTGCATCTTGTGCATGTTCAGCATCATACTATCGGCGCCACTGGCATTCAGCGGCACCTGAATCGTCAGGTCGCCCTGGGCGATTTGACTCAACACCCGCGCGGCCGCATCGGGCTCCCCGCCCAAAGGCCGGGTGACACTGCGCGTGACGACGATCGCCGCCGCGGTGACCGAGACCAGGCAGAGCACAAACAAGCCCAGCATGTTCCGCCGCGCGTCGTTGTACAGCTCCTCCGCCGACCGCTCACGATCGACGAAGATCTGCCCTTGCAGCGCCATCAGGGCGTCCAGGCTCTGGTAGACCTGGAGCTCGGCGGGAATGACTTGCTGCTTCAACTGCGTCATGGCGGCATCGACAGTGCCTTGCTTGATCAGCACCTGCACTTGGGTGAACGCGGCGACATAAGCCTCGCGATTCCGTTTCAGGGTCGCATAGGCGCTCTTGCCCTCTGGGGTATCGAGCAACGGCTCGAGGGTTTCAAGGGCCTGGCTGATGTGTTTTTTGGTGGTTTCGATGGACTGTTGTGCTTGCTGATTGTCTTTGTCGAGCAGCAGATCCCGGGTGTTCCTGGCGTTATCCCGCACACCGGTGGCGATGACCATGATCGGATCGATCTTCGGCCAGTCCTGCTTGACGATCACCATCGCCTGTTCCTTGAGCGTTGCCAGATCGTGCAACGCATACAACACCAGGCCAGTGAGGACCAACGGCGCAATTGCAAAGCCGATGACAATACGTTGTGCCGTGCTTAACTTGGCCATATCAGACACTTCCCGATCAGGGTTTCGAATACGGTTACGGCAAAAAAAAACGCCTGAAACCTCTCGGTTCCAGGCGCCTTTGCCTGTTCCTTTACGGTGTTGAAACCAGGCCTCCCTGCCTGATCCACCGATGTTGCCTTTCACCTGTTCGAACAGCCGCTCGTCGTTAAGCGAGGGGCCGTCCACAGGACTGCGCTTGAGGTGAACCTGAAAGGAGTATTGCACCCTTTGTGCCAGCCGCCAGCGCGAGGGACTTCAATACTCACTGATTAGGGTAACCATTCGAGACGCCTGGACGAATGATGGCAAATACCCATGAGCCCATCCCTGATTGGTGCAAGCCGCCACCCGTGGCGCCCTATAAAAGTGCAGATAGTGATCACCGTTCCCATCGCGCCCCGTCGCGGTGCCCGGGCCTGGGGAGTCAGCGATTCACCGTTAGCTGACCTTGATGATCACCTTGCCCTTCGCCCTGCCCTGTTCGACATAGCTCAATGCCTCAGCGGTCGACTCCAGCGGGAAGACTCTATCCACCACCGGCTTGATGGCGCCAGACTCAATAAGGGCGCTGATTTCGTGCAACTGTGCACCATTTGCCCGCATGAAAACGAACGCGTAGCGGAGACCGGCTTTACGCGCCTTCCTGCGGATGCCTAGGCTCAACAGGCGCATGACCTGCTTCAATCCCCAGGACAGGCCCTGCTCTTCGGCGAATTGCGGAGTCGGTGGGCCGGAGATGGAAATCAGTTGTCCGCCCGGTTTCAGCACCTTGAGCGATTTCTCAAGGACATCCGACCCCAGGCTGTTCAACACGACGTCGTAGCCCTGCAGCACAGTCTCGAAGTTCTGCTTCTTGTAGTCGATCACAACGTCCGCGCCCAGGGCTTTCACCCACTCGACATTGCTTGTGCTGGTGGTCGTGGCCACAAAGGCCCCCAGGTGCTTGGCGAGCTGGATGGCGACAGTGCCCACCCCACCTGAACCCGCATGAATAAGCACCTTCTGCCCCTTCTTCAGCTTGGCGGTTTCCACCAGCACCTGCCAGGCCGTCAGTGCCACCAGGGGCATGGACGCGGCTTCGCCCATGTCGAGGTTTCCGGGCTTCAGCGCCAGCGCATCCTCCGTCACGCTGATAAATTCGGCAAAGGTACCGATGCGATCATCCTGCGGGCGGGCGTAGACTTCGTCGCCAGGCTTGAACCGACGCACGTTGGCCCCGACACGCACCACCACGCCCGCCAGGTCATTGCCCAGTACCAAGGGAAAGCGATACGGCAGGATCAGCTTGAACTCACCCTTGCGGATCTTGGAGTCCAACAGGTTGACGCTGGCGGCATGGACCTGGACCAGAACGTCGTTGGCCCGCACCTCAGGCTCGGGTAGCTGGCCAATCTGTCCATTCCCCTTGCCATAGCTATCGATGAAAAATGCCTTCATGGTGATCTGACTCTCTGAATGACGAAGTTGAAGCGCCGTGGTGAGCATGGACGGCGCCGGAATCCCGAGACTGCCTGTTCGGCGAGTCGAAGTGTCAGGCCTCGAGGAAGGCCAGGGCCTTGGGCACGAAGTCGGCGTGGTGCTGGAAAATCCCGCCGTGCCCGGCGTCTGCATAGATGATCAGTTGCGCGTTCGGGATGCGGTGCGCCATATCAGTAGAGTTGACCGTAGGCACCATGATGTCGTTATCACCATTAGCGATCAGCACCGGGATGCGCAGGCTCCCCAGATCCTGGGGAGCCTGCCGCCCCCAGGCCTTTATCGCTTTCAATTGCCGCATGAAGGCGGCAGGTGTGGGACCTTTGTCCCGGTTCTGTTTGCGCTCCGTCAGTCGCTTCAAGAAAGCCTTGGCCGCTTGCCGACCATTGGCCGTAGTCGTGAAGAACAGGTAGGACTTCGGGTCCCGCAGCGTCAGCAAACCCTTGATCATCAACGGCCAGGACACGCTACCCACCTTGTCGATACCTTGGCCGCCCGCAGGCCCGGTGCCGGTCAAAATCAGCTTGCGGACCAACCCGGGGGCTTTGAGCGCGATGTCCTGCGCCACAAAGCCGCCCAGTGAAAACCCCAGCAGGTCGACCTTCTCGAAGCCCAGCGCATGGATCAGGGCGATGGCATCCAGAGCCATTTCAGCGACGGTCAGCGGCGCTGTTCCGCCTGATGCGCCGATACCCCGGTAGTTCGTGGCGATGACATGACGCCTGGCGGCAAGGCCATCGACGATCCGCGGGTCGAAATTGTCCAGAACCGCGCCCCAATGGTTGAACAGAATCAAGGGCACACCACCGCGAGGCCCCAGATCACGGTAGGCAAAGGCTGTCCCCGCGACGTTGATCGAGCGGTTCACCGCATCGACATACGACGGAGCGGACCCCAGGTGCAGGTATTGCTCGGCATGGCTCATTGTTGACTCCGTGGGTTTCGTAGGGGTGTCGCCCATAACCTCGGCCTTGCAGAGAGTGGCGAGTCATTATGATGATGATCATAATCAAAATCGTCAACCACTTTGATGACGATCGACATCTATGTATAGTGAGCGCCTGACTGTTGGCAGAAACAACGAGGCATCGAGGCATGAGAGTCACCAAAGCCCAAGCCCAGGCGAATCGGGCACACATCGTCGAAACGGCGTCCGTGCTGTTCCGTGAGCGGGGCTATGACGGCGTGGGAGTGGCGGACCTGATGGCGGCGGCCGGTTTCACCCATGGCGGGTTCTACAAGCATTTCCGTTCAAAAGCCGATTTGGTGGCGGAGTCGGCGGCATGCGGGCTGGCGCAGACCCTGGCCAATGGCGCCGGCCTCGACCTGGCCGAGTTCGTCACGCTGTACCTGTCCCGGGAGCACCGTGATGGCCGCAGTGTGGGTTGCACGATGGCGGCCCTCTGCGGGGATGCCGCGCGTCAATCGGAAGAGATCAAGGCGACTTTTGCTGACGGGATCGAAAACACCCTCGCCGTCCTGGAACGCGAGAGGCTGGCACTGGGCGACGTGGATCAGCACACCGCGCGGGCAACCATGATCAACCGGCTGGCCCAGGCGGTCGGTGCCGTCATGTTGTCCCGTGCCTGTCCGGATGACTCACCGCTGGCCGATGAGATTCTCGAGGTCTGTCGCACGGCCATGCTCGCGCCCCTGCAGCCGCCGACCCGCTGAAATCTCAGACGCCCCCCGCCCCTCAGCTATCAGCGCCCAGCACGATACCGGGCACATTGGCGAAGTCGCCCTCCCGCGTGGTGTTGGCCACCCGCTCCAGCAGGTAGCGCGCCGGGGGTTTGCCGACCGCCTTGCGGAACATGGTGACAAAGCCGCTGGAACTCTCGTAGCCCAGGTCCAGGGCCACCGCCTGCACACTTTCGCCCCGGGTCAGCCGCCGCAGTGACAGGATGATATGCAACTGCCGGCGCCAACGGCCGAAACTCACGCCGGTTTCCTGCAACAACAGCCGACTCATGCTCCGCTCGCTCATGCCAATGCGCGTGGCCCATTCACTCATCGGCACCTTGGCCGAAGGCTCGTCCAACAGCCGCTGCGCCAGTTGCCGTAGCCGCCGGTCTCGCGGCATGGGCAGGTGCAGGTCTTCCACCGGGGCCTCGCACAACTCGTCGAGCAACGTCGCGACCAGACGGGCATCGCGCCCCTGCTCGGCATACAGATGCGGCAGACTCACTGCCCGCAGGATCAGTTCCCGCAATAGCGGCGAGACCGCAAGGGTGCAACAGAATCGAGGTAGATTGGCGACGGCCTCAGGCTCGATAAACAGGCAGTAGCACTCCGTTTCGCCAGAACCACGAGCCACATGCAGCATGCTGCCCGGGATCCACACCGCGCATTGCGGCGGCACGATCCAGACCCCATCCTCGACCTCGCAATTGAGGATGCCGCGTACCGAATACAGCAATTGTGCCTTGCGGTGCTGATGCTTGGCATGCTCCCAGCCCTCGGAGACCAGGGAGGCATTCAAGGCGTAGACGGGACGGGGAATGTTATCGACATCCCGTGAGCCCGCCAGATCGTCGCATGAAGTTTTCATCAAGGAAGTGAGCCTCGGGGCTGAACGAGCATTTGGCCGTTTTGAAAAATAGTGTGGCCATATTTCGCAATGACGTCCAGTCGGGGGCTGAGTATCGTGTGGGTGATCCTATTGAGTACCCAGGAGTACCGACATGCTGGTCAATGCCACACGGTTCCCGCTGGTCTGGATGCAGACAGGCCTATCCACCCTGACTTAGGTAAATCCCATGCACCTCGTTGCCATCAGCACCGTTGAAATCCACGCAAAAGATAGTTGTTCAACGACCCTCCAGGCTCGACTGGACGCATTGGTTGAAACCTTGCGGGCGCTCTCAGGCTGCGCCTCCTACAGCCTGACGCGTTGCTCTTCACGCCATGACGTCTGGATCATGACCGGCTACTGGAATGCGCTGGCTACCATGGAAGCGCACTTCAGCCTGCCTTGCCTGGCGGATCTGTTCGCCCTGACGCTGGAGCGACTGGCCGATACCCTCAAGTTCGGCACCTTTGTGCTCAGTGCTCCCGGGCACAACCCTTGTGCAATTCGGCCGCCAGCCTCTCTTCGTCCAGCGCCCCTTCCCACTTGGCGATAAACAGCGTTGCCACACCGTTGCCGATCACATTGATCAACGCCCCGCCCTCGGAAATGAACCGGTAGACCCCCAGTACCAGCACCAACCCCGCCGCCGGGATCACATCCAGGCTGCCGAGGGTCGCCGCCAGGGTGATGAACGCCCCGCCGGTGATACTGGCCGCGCCCTTGGAGGTCAGCAGCAGAATGAACAGCAAGGTCACCTGGTGCCAGAGGTCGAGGGGAATATCCAGCGCCTGGGCAATGAAAATCGCCAACACCGTCATGTTGATGCAACTGCCATCGAGGTTGAAGCAGTAACCCGAAGGCACCACCAGGCCCACCACCGACTTCTCGCAGCCAAGGCGCTCCAGCTTGCCCATCAAGCGCGGCAAGGCCGACTCCGAAGATGAGGTGCCCAGCACCAGGAACAGCTCGTCGCGGATGTACTTGAGAAATTGCCACAGGCTGAAACCCGCCAGCCGCGCCACCAGATTGAGCACCACAAAGACAAAAAACAGCGCCGTCACGTAATAGCAGATCAGCAAGTTGCAATACGCCCCGAGAGAGCCCACGCCGTACTTGCCGACCGTAAAGGCCATGCCGCCGAAGGCGCCCAACGGCGAGACATACATGACAATCCTGACCATGCGGAAAAACGCCTGGGCCACCAGGTCGATCAGGTTCAGCAACGGCTTGCCGGCGGCACCGAGCATCTGCAAGGCAAAGGCGAACAGAATCGAGATAAACAGCACCTGGAGGATATCGCCCTCGGCAAAGGCGCCGAACACGGTACCGGGCACGATATGGGTGAGAAACCCCACCACGCTCTGTTCGTGGGCCAGCTTGCTGTAGCTGTCGATGGCATGGGCATCGAGGCTCGCCGGGTTGATGTGCATGCCGGCACCGGGCTGCATCAGGTTGACGCCGATCAATCCGACCACCAGCGCCAGGGTGGTCAGCACCTCGAAGTACAGCAGCGACTTGAACCCGACCCGGCCGATGCGCTTGAGGCTCTGCATGCTGGCAATGCCGCTGACCACGGTGCAGAAGATGATTGGCGCAATCAGCATCTTGATCAGCTTGATGAAGGTGTCTCCCAGCGGCTTCATTTCTTCGCCGAGGCTGGGGTAGAAATGCCCGAAGACAATGCCCAGCACGATCGCCAGCAGCACCTGCACATACAGATGGCGGAACACTCCGCGCAGCCTTGAAGGGCGCGGTTTTCCTATTGTTATTGTTGTCATGGGTCGACCTTCTTGTTGGGGGTGAAACCGTTACGAAACGAGGTTGATCAGGTTCCCCGAGTAGTAGCCGTGCAGGTTGCCGAGGATGCCATCGGCCAGGCGTTGCAGGCTGCTCTGGCTGGCCCAGGCCACATGGGGCGTGACGATCAGGTTGGCATGGCGGTGGGTGAGCAAGGGGTGGTCAGCCGCCGGCGGCTCCTGGCCCAGCACATCGAGGGCTGCACCGCCGAGACGGCCGCTGTCCAGCGCGGCGAGCAGCGCGCGCTCATCCACCAACGGTCCGCGGGCGGTATTGATCAGCAAGGCACCGGATTTCATCCGCGCCAGTTCCGCGGCACCGATCAGGTGGCGGGTGTGCTCGGTCAGCGGGCAGTGCAGCGAGATCACATCGCTTTGCGCCAGAACCGTTTCAAACGCCTGGTAACCCTTGCGCACGGGGATCGCGCCACGGTGTTCGGCATACAGCAGCTGCATGCCCAGGGCACTCGCCAGACGGGCCGTGGCCTGGCCGATGCCGCCTTTGCCGATGATGCCCAGCACACTGCCCTGCACATCCCGGATCGGCGCGCGATGAACGCAGAAATGCCGCGAACCCGGCCAATCCCGCACGGCGGCGGCCTGGTAGGCGAACAGCTGGCGACGCAGGGCGAAGATCGAGGCGATCACCGATTCGGCGACACTTTGCGCCGAGTAGGCCGGAACATTGCACACCGTCACGGCGAAATCATGGCAGGCCGCCAGGTCGATGCAGTCGTAACCGGTGGCGGCGACGCAGATAAACTTCAGGTTGGGCAGTTGCTCAAGTTCGGCCCGGCCGATGCGCACCTTGTTGGTGATCACGGCATCGGCATTGCGGGCGGCGTCCACCACTTGCTCCGGAGTCGTGTCGGGACGGTCCTGCCAGTCCGTGACCCAGGCCGGGCGCGCCAAGCCCACGGGCAGACTGGCGCTGTCGAGAAAGACCACCTTCATGCTGCAGGCTCCGGCTGTACCGGTTCGGAAATCTCGATCAGGTTCAGGTCCGGATCACGCACATACACCGAGCGGATCGGCCCGGTGGCGCCAGTGCGCAGCACCGGACCTTCGATGATTGGCCAGTCGACGCGGGCCAGATGAGCAATCACCTGGTCCAGGGGGATCGAAGCGATAAAACACAGGTCCAGCGCCCCCGGCACCGGCAGGTGCGCCTTGGGCTCGAACTCGTGACCACGCACATGCAGGTTGATTTTCTGCTGGCCGAAGGCGAATGCCTTGCGCCCGCCGGCAAAGGTCTGCACCTGCATGCCCATGACTCGCACGTAGAAGTCCTCGGCGGCCACCGGGTCGATGGTGGTCAGCACCAGGTGGTCAAGATGGTCGATCATGGTTGTAGCTCCTGGGTTCGGGTCGACGGCACCTGTTTTTCCAGGTTGGCGACATGGGCGGGTATCGGGTGCAGGTCCAGGCGTTTGCCGGCCTTGAGGATCTGGCTGGGAATCTCGTGGCCGACCAGGCCCGGCAACTGCGCGGCCGCCGCCAATACGCGGTCCAGGTCGACCCCGGTGTCGAAGCCCATCAACTGCAGCATGTGCAGCAGGTCTTCGCTGCAGACGTTGCCGCTGGCCCCCGGCGCGTAGGGGCAACCGCCCAGGCCGCCAAGGGATGCGTCGAAACGGTCGACACCGGCATCAATGGCCGCCAGGGCATTGGCCAGGGCCATGCCACGGGTATTGTGGAAATGCAGGGTCAGTTGCAGCGCCGGAAAACGCTCACGCACCGCACGGGACAGCGCCTCGACCTGACTCGGGTAGGCCATGCCCGTGGTGTCGCACAAGGTCACGCCACGGGCGCCCCGTTCGGCAAAGCGCTCGACCCAGTGCAACACCTCGCCCACCGGCACATCGCCCTGCATCGGGCAGCCGAACACCGTCGACAACGACACATTGATCGCCACCGGTGCCTGGCCGATCACGCTGAACACCTCGCTGAGCTGGGCAAACGACTGCTCGCGAGTCATGCGCAGGTTGGAACGGTTGTGGGGTTCGCTGACCGACATCACCAGATTGGCTTCATCGATATTGCACCCCAGGGCCCGCTCGGCACCGCGCACATTGGGCACCAGCACGGTGTATTCCACCGCCGGATTACGCCGGATGCCGTGCATCACCGCTTCGGCGTCCCGCAGCGCGGTAATGGCCTTGGGCGAAGTGAACGAGGTGACCTCGATCTTGGCGAAACCGCATTGGCTGAGGCTGTCGATCAGGGCGATCTTGTCGGCGGTTTCGATAAACCGCGCTTCGTTCTGGAAGCCGTCACGGGTGGCGACTTCCTGCAGGAAAAGACGTTGCATGGGTATTCCTCGGGTTCAGATGATGCCGCGTTGGCGCCAGTCGGCCTGCTGCGCCGGGTCGATGCCAAGCTGGTCGAGAATCTCGCCGGTGTGCTGGCCGAGAGTGGGTGCCGGGCGTGCTACGCGGCCCGGCGTGCTGCCCAGCTTGGGCACGATGCCGGGCAAGGTCACTGGCGTGCCGTCGTCCAGCTGGCTGTCGAGCAACATGTCGCGCGCCCGGTAATGCGGGTCCTGGGCGATGTCGGCGGCGTTGTAGATCTTGCCGGCCGGGATGCGCGCCTCGGTCAGGATCGACAGCACTTCGTCGAGACCCAGCCGCGCGGTCCACTGGGAGATGGCGGCATCGATGCGCTCGACCTGCAACACGCGGCCGTCGTTCTGCGCAAGGTCAGGATCACTCGCCAGATCACGACGGCCAATCACCTCCATCAGGCGTTGATAGATGCTGTCGCCATTGCCGGCGATCAGGGCAAACCCACCGTCGCGGCAACGATAGGCATTGGTCGGGGCGATCCCCGGCAAACTGCTGCCGGCGGGCTCGCGAATGGTGTTGAACACCGAGTATTCGGGCAACAGGCTTTCCATCATGTTGAACACCGACTCGTACAGCGCCACGTCGATCTGCTGGCCTTCCCCGGCGTTCTGCTCGCGATGACGCAGGGCGAGGAGAATGCCGATCACCCCGTGCAAGGCCGACAGCGAGTCGCCAATGGAAACACCGACCCTGACCGGCGTGCGCCCGGGCTCGCCGGAGAGATGTCGCAGGCCGCCCATGGCTTCGCCGATCACACCGAAGCCGGGACGGTCACGGTAGGGTCCGGTCTGTCCGTAGCCGGAAACCCGGAGCATGATGAGTCTGGGATTCAGCGCGTGCAGTGTGTCCCAACCCAGCCCCCAGCTTTCCAGGGTCCCCGGACGGAAATTCTCGATCAGCACATCGGCGTCGACCACCAACTGACGTACCACCTGCTGAGCCTCGGCCTGGCGCAGATCCAGGGTCAGCGAGCGTTTGTTGCGCGACTGCGCGGCCCACCAGACGGACGTCCCCTCGTGCAACAGACGCCATTTACGCAACGGGTCACCGCTGAGCGGCGGCTCGATCTTGATCACATCGGCACCAAACTCGCCGAGCATTTTCGCCGCAAAAGGCCCGGCAATCAGTTGACCGAGCTCAACGACCTTGATGCCTTGCAGAGGTAATTCCATGACATTTCCCGCGCTTGTCGAGTACTTGTGGTAGGGATAATCGACACAAATTGAACAGATGAAAATTTCATATTTCGCCACTATCCTTTCCAAACTGGAAAGCCTCGGACTCTTTTGATGATCAATCCCCTGCATTTCGACCTGTTGTCCTTGCGCCTGCTGATCTTCGCCGCCGAGTCCGGCAACCTGACCCGCGCCGCCGACAAGGCCAGCATGACGGTCTCGGCAGCCAGCAAGCGCCTGGCCGAGCTGGAGCGCACGACCCAATGTCCGTTGTTCGTGCGCCTGCCGAGGGGGCTTGAACTGACGGCGGCGGGACAAGGCATGGTCGAACACGCCAGGACGATTCTTGAAGGGGTCAACCGCATGGCCTCTGATGCCAGTGATTACGCGGTGGGTGTACGCGGACATGTACGGCTATTCGCCAACACCTCGGCGGTGGTCCAGTTCCTGCCGGATGACCTCGCGCAGTTCCTGCGCGACAACCCGCACGTACGCATCGGGCTGGAAGAAGCCCTCAGCGAACCGATCATTCAAGCCGTGGAAAACGGGCGCGCCGATATCGGTATTTTTGCCGATAACGTGCCGGCCGAAGGGCTCTGCACGCTGCCCTATCGTGATGACCGCCTGGTGCTGCTGGTGCCTGTCGGCCATGAGTTGGCCAATGCGGGCCGTGTGTCCTTCACGGACACGCTCGGCTTCGATTATGTGGCACTCAACCAAGGCAGCTCGCTGCTGCGCAGAATCACCGATGCCGCCGTGAGCACGGGCAAGGTCCTCAAGGTGCGCATTCAGGTCAGCAGCTTCGACGGTATCTGTCGCATGATCGAAGCCGGTTTGGGGATCGGGATACTGCCGTTGCAGGCGGTACGCAGCGAATTGCTCGGCACTCGCCTGATAGCCGTCGACTTGAGCGATGACTGGGCGCAGCGCACCCTGTTTGTCGGGGTCAAGGACGCGGCGCAACTGGCCCCGGAAGCGGCCAAGTTGTTTGAGTATCTGAGTAGTGTGCGTGGCGCGGACAAACAAGAACGCCATTCGCACTGAGGTGGCTTGCTGCTTAAGCACCAAACTCCTTTTCCAACTCCGCCTGCAACCACTCGATAAACCATGTCACATCCGCCGACAGTTCGGCAGACGGCGTCAGCACTCGATAGCTTTCGAGCCTCACCTGGGCGTCGACCGCCCGCACCAACCGGCCGGCCTTGAGCTCTTCGCGCACCAGCACTTCATTGGCCAGGGCAATGCCCTGCCCGCTCTCGGCCACCGACAGGGCATGGTCATTGTTGACGTAGAGCATGTCGGAGTTGAGGTGAATATCCAGACCGTGGGCGGTGAACCACAGGTTCCACCACTCCCCGTCATCGACGTGGATCAGGTTGTGTTTCACCAGATCCGCCGGGGTCTCGATGGGCTCGATGCCGGCCAGGTAACCCGGGGTACAGATCGGAAAGACCCAGGGACGGATCAGGCTCGCACGTGAATGCGGATATTGCCCGTCCAATCCATACACGATCCCCAGGTCAGTGCTCTTGCCATCCACCGAGGTGAAGGTGGAATTGGGCTCGATGGCGAACTTCAAGCCCGGCCGCAGGTGGCGCATGACTTCGATGCGTGGCATCAGCCAGCGCTTGGCGAATCCCGGCACCACCATGATCCGCAGCCAGCGCTCGGCCTCCTTGGGCCGGACCTCCTTGCCGGCGTCGATCATCAGTTGCAAGGCCGCTGCAATCTTGCGGTGATACTTCTCCCCCGCCAGCGTCAGGGTGACACCCCGTGAGGTGCGCTCGAAGAGTTGAACCCCCAGCCATTCCTCCAGCAGCTTCACATGCCGACCGATGGCGGGCTGGGTCACGTGCAAGTCTTTCGAAGCCTCGACGTAGCTGCCCAGGCGGGCCGCCGCATCGAAGGCACGCACGGCATTGAGCGGTGGCAAACGGCGATCAGGCATGATTGCAGGCGCCCTTGGCTATTAATTTATTTAACAGCAGCTATGTTAAATCTGAAGTTTCGCTGTCGCAACCGCTCACTGATAATCAAGCCACAACAAAACAAACGAACACCCGAACACATCTCGATCCTGCCCAAAAAAATAATATCCATTGCTCATCGATTTGGCTGTCTGCGGCACATCGGCGAGCCATGGGGGAATCGGAGGTCACGCATGAATGCTGTGCATTCGCTGCAAACACTGGCGGTGTCGATCCGCTCGGTGCGCAAGGTCTACGGAGATCCACACACAGGTCCCGTGGCGCTGAAAAGTATTGATCTGGACATCCGCGACAACGAATTTTTTACCCTGCTCGGCCCGTCGGGCTGCGGCAAGACGACCCTCCTGCGGATGATCGCCGGGTTTGAATTTCCGACCGAAGGCGAGATTCTGCTCTACGGCGAGAACATCGCCGACCGCCCGCCCTTTCAACGCCCGGTCAACACGGTGTTTCAGCATTACGCGCTGTTCCCGCACATGACCATCGCCGAAAACCTGGCCTTCGGCCTCGAATCCCAGCCCATGGGCAAAGTCCTGAACAAGGCCCGGATCGCCGAGCGGGTCCGCGAAATGCTCGCCCTGGTGCAGATGGAGCGCTTTGCCAGCCGCAAGCCGGCGCAACTGTCCGGTGGTCAACAACAGCGTGTGGCCCTGGCCCGGGCCCTGGCACCCCATCCCAAGGTATTGCTGCTCGACGAACCGCTCTCGGCCCTCGACCTCAAGCTACGCCAGGCCATGCGCGAAGAACTGAAAACCATCCAGGCCAGGACCGGCATCACCTTCATCTTCGTCACCCATGACCAGGAAGAAGCCCTGACCATGTCCGACCGTATCGCCGTGTTGTCCGAAGGCGAAGTACAGCAGGTCGGCCGCCCGGAAGATATCTACGAGCGCCCGCGCAATCGCTTTGTGGCGGACTTTATCGGCGAAACCAACTTCATCGAAGCGACGGTCACTCACCTCGAAAACGACCTGGCCTGGTTTGCCGGGCCCGCCGGTCATCCGCTGCCAGCGCAGCCCTGCAGTGACGTGCTGGTCGGCGCAAGCGTGACGCTGTCGGTGCGGCCGGAACGCCTGCACCTGGTGGCGTCGCACACCGAAGCCGCGCTGCGGTGCCGGATCGAAGCGCAGGTCTATCTCGGTACCGACCTGCAATATCAGGTCAGCCTGAGCGACGGCTCGCGTCTCACCGTGCGTACGCCCAACAGCGTCGAGCAGAGCCTGCGCTTCGCCGTGGGCAGCCAGGCCGGCCTGCTGTTCGACCGCGGTAGCGCCAGCGTCCTGCACGATTGAACACGAGGATTTGCCATGCACGCCATCCCCATAGCCAACACCCTGGAACGTCGCCGCGCCTTCCAGAGCTTCCTCGGGGTCAGCCCGGCGCTGATCGCCATCAGCCTGTTTCTGATCGTGCCGATCCTGATCGTCATCGGCTATTCGCTGATGGAAGCCAACCCCTATGGCGGGGTGAACAAGGTCTTCAGCACCGAGGCCTACACCTCGCTCTTGTTCGAACGCCAACTGGACGACAGCCTGGCCTTCACCGACGCCTACCTGATGATCGCCTTGCGCTCGATCGGCATCGCCGGGCTGACCACCCTGATCACCCTCCTTATCGGCTTTCCGGTGGCGGTCTGGCTGGCGATGCAGCCGGCCCATCGGCGTGGCCTGCTGATTTTCCTGATCACCGTGCCGTTCTGGGCCAACCTGCTGATCCGCACCTACGCCTGGATTCTGCTGCTGCGTAACACCGGGCTGATCAACAACAGCCTGATGGGCCTGGGCCTGATCGACCAGCCGCTGCCAATGCTCTACACCGACGGCGCCGTGCTGCTGGGGTTGGTCTACACCTACGCGCCCTTTGTCGTGCTGCCGATCTACGCCACCCTGGAAAAGATGGACACGCGCCTGCTGGAGGCCGCCCAGGATCTCTATGCCGGACGCCTGCGCACCTTGCACAAGGTGGTGCTGCCCATCGCCAAGCCAGGGATTATCGCCGGCGCCATCCTCACCTTCGTGCCCTGCCTGGGGGCGATGATTGCCCCGGAGCTCCTGGGTGGCGGTACCAGGATGATGCTCGGCAACCTGATCTTCAGGCAGTTCAGCGACGCGCGTAACTGGCCCTTCGGCGCAGCGCTCTCGCTGGTGCTGATGGCGGCGGTGATGCTGGTGCTGACGATGTATGCCCTGCGTGCCGAACGCCAGCGCATCGCCAAGGGAGGTGTGTGATGCGACGTCTCTTCAAGCGAAACGAGTTCAGCGTGCAGGACTTCCCCGGCTTCGGCGGCTTCAGCTTCCTGTTCTACCTGTACCTCTACGCACCGATCGTGGCGCTGGTGGTGTTCTCCTTCAACGCCAATCAATCGGCGACGGTCTGGACCGGCTTCAGCCTCGACTGGTATCGCGCGGCCTTTGCCAACCAGGCACTGCGCCAGGCAGCGGGCAACAGCCTGCTGATCGCGGTGTGCGCCAGCATGATCGCCACGGCCATTGCCACCCTCGCTGCCCTCGGCACTTCGCGGGGGGCCCGGTTCAAGGGCCTGCAACTGTCCATGGGCGCGATCATGCTGCCGCTGGTGCTGCCAGAAATCGTCACCGGGGTCGCCACCCTCGCGCTGTTTTCCACCCTCGGCCTGTCGCTGGGCTACGGCAACCTGATCATCGCCCATACGGTGTTCTGCATTCCCTTTGCCTACCTGCCGATCCGGGCCCGACTCAATGACATGGACCTGTCGCTGGAACAGGCCTCGGCCGACCTGTATGCCGGCCCGTGGCGGACCTTTCGCAAGGTCACCCTGCCACTGCTGATGCCAGGGATTTTCTCCGGGCTGATGCTGGCCTTCATCGTCTCGCTGGATAACTTCGTCATCTCGATGATGGTCTCCCAGGCGGGCACCACCACCTTGCCGATCTTTATCTTCGGCCTGTTGCGCATGGGCGTGACACCCGACGTCAACGCCGTCTCGACCCTGATCCTGGGCGTCTCGGTGCTGTTCGTCAGCCTCTCCTGCCTGCTGGGCAAAAAGAACGCCTGAACCTTCTACGTACTGTGGGGAAATAGCATGAGCAAGCTGATTGCAAGCGTCACCACCTCGTTGTTACTCGCCTTGCCGCTGGCCGGGGTCAAGGCTGCGGAAAAACTCAACGTGGTGAGTTGGAGCGGTTACTTTTCGCCGGAGATTCTCGCCAAGTTCCAGCAACAGACCGGCATCGAAGTCACCGTGGATTCCTACGATTCCAACGAAACCCTGCTGGCCAAGCTCAAGCAAGGCGGCGCCGGCTATGACGTGGCGATTCCGTCGCACCAGTTCGTGCCGATCCTGATCAAGGAAAACCTGCTGGAGCGCTTCGACCCGGTCAAGGAGCCCTACTATGCCGGCATTGTCGACAACTTGAAGAAACCCACCTGGGACCCGGAAGGTGCCTACTCCGTGCCATTCATCTGGGGCACCACCAGCGTGGTGCTCGACAGCGCACGCTACACAGGCCCGACTGACAGCTACAAGGTGCTCTATGAGCCGCCGGTCGAGTTGCAGGGCCGGATCAACATGCTGGATTCGGTCAGCGACGTGATCGACACGGCCAGCCTGTACCTGAATATCCCGCTGTGCAGCGAAGACCCGAAACAGATGCAGCAGATCCTGGCGCTGCTCAAGGCGCAGAAACCCTTCGTCAAGACCTACAGCTCCAAGGCCGGCTCGATCCGCGAGAACCTCGCTGCTGGCGAAATCGACATGTCGATGTTCTGGGGTGGCTCGTCGATGCGCGCCCGGGAAATGAAACCCAGCCTGAAATACCTCTACCCGAAAGAAGGCGTGATGGCCTGGGTCGACAATATGGTCATCCCGGCGGGCAGCAAGAACCCGGCGAACGCCAAGGCCTTCATCGCCTTCCTCAGCCAGCCTGAAAATGCCGCGATGACCCAGAACTTCCTCAAGCACCAGAGCCCGATCAAGGGCGTGGAACCCTTCCTCGACGCCGGCCTCAAGGACGCACCGGAACTGCATATCCCCGCAGGCACGCGGGTGGTGTTCAGCCAGACCTGTGGCGAAGGTGCAATCCGCCTGGCCGACCGTCTCTGGACCAACCTGATGCGTTGATCCCTGTCGCCCCGTCGCCAGGACGGGGCCTTTCTCCCGCCGTCTGAAAGGCAGTGTTGCAATGACTTCCAATAACATCAACGAACTGGTCCTGCTGCAGGCCCACGAACTCGCCGAGCGCATTCGCCGGCGCCAGGTTTCTTGCCGGGAAGTGATGCAGGCCTACCTGGCCCACATCGAGCGCTTCAACCCCCGGGTCAATGCGCTGATCAGCCTGCAAGCCCCCGAAGACCTGCTGGCCCAGGCCGATACCCGCGACGCCGAACTGGCCCGCGGCCAATACCGCGGCTGGATGCACGGCCTGCCCCATGGGATCAAGGATCTGTCCCAGACCCGGGGTATTCGCACCACCCTCGGCTCGCCGCTGTACAAGGACTTTATTCCCGATCGCGATGGGATCATGGTGGAGCGGATCAAGGGCGCCGGCGCGATCATCATCGGCAAGAGCAACACCCCGGAATTCGGCCTCGGCTCGCAGAGCTACAACCCGCTGTTCGGTGCGACCGGCTGCGCCTTCGATCCGAGCAAGACCGCCGGTGGCAGCAGCGGCGGCGCGGCGGCGGCGCTGGCCCTGCACCTGGTGCCGGTCGCCGATGGCAGTGACATGATGGGGTCGTTGCGCAACCCGGCCGCGTTCAACAATATCTTCGGCTTCCGTCCGTCCCAGGGCCGCGTGCCCTTCGATGACAGTACCGATCTGTTTTTCGATCAGTTGGGTTACGAAGGTCCCATGGCTCGCAGCGTGCGCGATGCCGCCTTGTTGTTATCGGTGCAGGCCGGCGCGGATGCCCGGGCGCCCCTGTCCATCGCCGAGCCCGGCAGCGCTTTCGCCGCGCCGCTGGAACGGGACTTCACCGGGACCCGCCTGGGCTGGCTGGGCGACCTGAACGGCTACCTGCCCATGGAAAACGGCATTCTTTCACTGTGCGAGAAGACCTTCGCCGATTTCGAAAGCCTGGGTTGCCACATAGAGCCCGTACAACCTGAATTTGCCCCACAACAATTGTGGAGCAGTTGGAGAACCTTGCGCCACTGGATGGTTGCCGGGTCCCTGGGACCTGCCTATGCCGACCCGCAAACGCGTGCGCAGCTGAAACCGGAAGCCTGCTGGGAAATTGAAAACGGCCTGAAGCTCTCGGCCAGCGAAGTGTTTGCCGCCTCGGTGGTACGCAGCAACTGGTACCGCGCGATTTCGAAACTCTTCGAACGCTACGACTATCTGCTGCTGCCGAGCGCCCAGGTGTTCCCGTTCGACAAAAATATCCCTTGGCCAAAAACCATTGAAGGGGTGGCCATGGACACCTATCACCGCTGGATGGAAGTGGTGATTCCGGGCACGCTGTCCGGCTGCCCGGTGGCCAGTGTCCAGGCCGGCTTCAACGAGAACGGCCTGCCGATGGGCCTGCAGATCATCGGCAGGCACCAGGCCGATTTTGCCGTGTTGCAACTGGCGCACGCCTATGAGCTGGCGAGCCGCTGGTTCACGCGGCATCCGTCGCCGCTGCTCGGCGAGGCCTGGCACTGAACACGCATCCTGTTCACGCCAGCTTGGCCACGGGGGCGTGGCGAGTGCTGGTAAACAGCCCACCCCCGATGTCCCGCACGATGTCCAGGTGCACCTGCGGGTCCCGGGTTTCGGACTCCAGCAGCAAGGTGGAGGCCACCACCGTCGCCCCACAGTAATCAAGGCAGGTGCGGTTTGTGGTCTATAGTTCCTAGCGAATCAATTGATCATTTCTTTCGCACGGACGCTACAAGGCCCCCCTCCTCGAGCCACCACCCCGTCGGATGCCCGCTAGCCTAGAGTGTTGCTACAACGCAGGGAGCACAGCATGTCGATCCAACGGACAAATGGACTGAGGTCGACTCCCGGTAGCGCAACACCCGCAGACACCACGCCCGAGACTCACAGCAACCTCTTTCGGCGTGTTCCGGAGCTGATCAGGGAAGCCTACATCCTGTTCCCGCTGCTGGCCGCCCTGCTGGTACTGGCCATCTGGTCGGCCACCCTCTACCTCATCAAGATAGAACAGACCCGGGCCCAACGCAGCGCAGCCACCACCAGCCTGGAGATCAGCGCCACCTATGAAGCGCAGATGTTGCGAGCCGTTCGCGAAATTGACCAAACCCTCAAGCTGGTCAAATACACCTATGAGGCCGAGGGTGAGCGTAATCCCCTGCCCAAGCTCAAGGAACGGTCCTTGCTGCCACCGGCCCTGCTGTTTGACGTCAGTGTGGTCAACCCGGACGGCGAGCCCGTGGCAAGCACTCGCGCCAACGAGGCGGGAAATATCACCGAACCGGATGAACAACAGACGTTGCGGCACAACGATACGCTGTTGATCAGTCGTCCCTGGAAAAGCCCGCTGACGGGAGAATGGCGATTGCGCTTCAGCCGTCGGCTCAACGCAGCGAACGGCGCGTTCTCGGGTATTGCCCGGGTCGAAGTCGATGCGGCTTATTTCGTCAGCAGCTATGACGACTCGAAACTCGGCGACCGGGGTGTACTCGGACTCCTGGGAACCGACGGCATCTTCCGGGTACGACGCACTGGAGAGTCGGTGCTGGCCGGCGATGCCGTCGACTACGCGACACTGGCCCCCAATACCGAGGACACCCAGGCACGGCTCTCGACCAACGCCTGGGATGGCGTGCGTCGCTATACCAGCGTGCGCCAGCTGTATGACTTTCCCCTGGCGGTGATTGTCGGCTTATCCGCCGAAGAACGCCTGGCCGCCGTGAACCGGCAAGCGCAGGCCTACCTGTGGCGGGCCGCCGCTGGCAGTCTGCTGCTGGTACTCCTCGCCGGCCTGCTGAGCCGCATGAACTGGCAGCTGGCGCAAAGTCGCTTGCGCGCCGCCGAGGACAAAGTGGCCTATGCCGAGCGCGTCGAGTACCTCGCCTATCACGACGGTCTCACTGCACTGCCCAATCGCAGTCTGTTCAGCAAACTGTTGAGCCAGAACATCAGTGAGGCGCGCCGTTATCATCGACAACTGGCAGTGTTGTTCCTTGACCTCGACCGCTTCAAACACATCAACGACACGCTGGGCCACCATGCCGGCGACCATCTGCTGCAGGAAGTCGCGGGTCGCCTCACGGCCTGCCTGCGCGCCAGCGATATCGTCGCTCGCCTGGGTGGCGATGAATTCGTGGTCTTGCTACCGGAGCTGTCCGAGGCCAAATATGTGGCGAACACCGCACAGAAAATCCTCTCCGCCATTGCCAAGCCTTTCAAGCTTCAGGGGCAGGAGTTCCGGGTGACCGCCAGTGTCGGCATCAGCCTCTATGCGCAAGACGGCCTGGACGAACAGACGCTGACCAAACATGCCGATATCGCCATGTATCAGGCCAAGCAACAGGGTAAAAACAACTTCCAGTTCTACTCCGAGAAACTCAACGCCGAGTCGCTGGAACGCTTGACCCTGGAACTCGGCCTGCGCCATGCGCTGGAGCGTAATGAGTTCCGCCTCCACTATCAGGCCAAGCGCGATATCCGCAGCGGCCAGATCACCGGCATGGAAGCACTGTTGCGCTGGGAACACCCGGACCTCGGGCTGATAGCGCCCATGCAATTTATCCCCGTCGCCGAGGAAACCGGCCTGATCGTGCCCATCGGCAAGTGGGTACTGAGGACCGCTTGCCTGCAAAACATCGCCTGGCAACAGCAGGGACTGCCGCATCTGGGGATCGCCGTAAACCTGACGGCCCGTCAGTTTGTCGATGACAACCTACTCACCGACCTTGCCGCGATACTGGCAGAGACCGGCATGGAAGCCGGCTTGCTGGAACTGGAGATCGCCGAGAGCCTGCTCATGCAGGATGTCAAAAGAGCGCTGCAAGTGTTGAACGGCCTTAAAAAACTGAAGATCCGGATCGCCATCGACGACTTCGGGATTGGCTACTCGTCGCTCTCGGCACTCAAGCAGTTCCCACTCGACTCGATCAAGATCGACCGCTCGTTTATCCGTGACGTCACCAGCGTGGCGGAAGACAAAGCCCTGACCGAGGCCATTATCGCCATGGGGCGAACCCTCAGCCTGACCGTGGTGGCCCAAGGCGTGGAAACCCGCGAGCAGGCCGACTTCCTGCGGGACAACGCCTGTGACGAGTTCCAGGGTTTCTACTTCAACAAGCCGATGCCGGCCGATCAGTTCGGGGTCTTGCTCCAGACACAGGCGGCCAACAAGGCCCCCGGCAGATAACCGTCATTGCGGGTCGACGGGCAGCGCCCTGACGCTGGCATCCACTTCCCGAGCCTCGATATAGCCGATGCTATCGGGATTCCCGGCAATCCGTTTCTTCACTTCCGCGCCATTGGCTACCGCTTCCGGCGGCTGGCCCCTGCCAGTAAAAATGATTTTCGACCAGTGCGCCTTGAGCTGCGCGGCCGACTTGCCGGTGAAGACGGTGTAGAACTCATCACGGGTCGCGGAGCCTTCCGTCTGATCGATTGGAATGGCCTGCTTGCCGCTGGGAAAGCGATTGCTCTTGCCCAGGAAGATGTCCGCCACCTGATTACGCGTCAGCGCCTGCACCGGGCTGGCAGCGGCGACAACCACCACTACCTCGGCCATGGCCAACGTGCTGCCCAGACACAGGGCAAACCCTGCCACCGTGCAACCGGCACGTTTGAGAAAGCCCATGATCGGCGCCATCAGAAGACAAAGTCGACAGCGAGGCTGAGCAGGTTGAACGAGCCTCCCGGCTGATAGTCCGGCTGCAAGTTGATCAACGGGCCCGAGGCATTGCTATCCAGACGCGTGTAGTCGTACTGCAGTTTGGCGTCCATATTTTTCGTGAAATCCCAGCGCATGCCAACGGACAGGGTGTGCTGGCCGCTGCCCGATGCCAATTGGCTATTGAGTGCACTGTTAAGACCGGCAGCGGCGCTCGCGAGATCTGGCGATAACCCCGATGTCGTCAGGCCCGCGCTGGAAGTTTCGCTGATCGTCTTTGAGCGCGCGTAGGTGACATAGGGTGTGAATGTGTCAATCCTGTATCCACTGCTGACATACCAGGCGTTTATCGTCCCTATGACCGAAGGGCTGTCGGTATGCCCCCATTCACCCATGACAAACCATTTGCCGGGATCATAGATGGCCCCCACACCGATGAACTCAAAGGGCTTGCCCTTGACATCATAACGGTCGGCTATCGCATTGCCTTGCGCACCGAAGCCTCTGAAACCGTCGAAAAGTGGATTGAACGACTCCACGGTCACGTGGGTTTTCTGGTAGGTGACGCGGAGGGTCAAGTCCCTGTATTCAGTCAAATTGGAAATGCCCCACGCGTCCCTGCTCAAGGTCCTGCCGGTGTTGTCGGGCATCCGGAAATCGCCCTGGCCGACATTGCCCTGCACGGTATTGGTCAGGTCGCCGAAGTGCAGTCGGTAGCTGAGGTCGAGGCCATCGGTGCTGGTGACCGGTATCAGGCTATAGACCTCTCCCGGCGGGCGTACCCATGGCAGGGTGTAACCGACTTTTCGGCTGTCGGAGAGCAGGAAAGCCGGCTGCACCGTGCGACCGGCGCGCAGGCTGAAATCGGGCGTGAACTGGTATTTGAAGTTCGCCCATTCGAGGGTGGGACGGTAGCTGTCGTCGTAACGCTGCTCCGAGATGACCTGTACCACGGCCGAGAGCTGCTGGGTAAGGTTGGCCGTTACCTGGGCACCGATCAGGCTGTCGACATCGGCATCCCAGTTACGGGTGTAACCGGCACCATTGGGCTTGTAGATGCTGGACGTGAAATCGGCGTTTTTCTCGCTGGAGTGAACAATACCGACCGTGCCGAAACTACTCAGGGAAAACGTTGGCATCGTCGAGTCGTCGGCGTTGACGGTGGCGACATACAGCGCCATCACTGCCAGGGCCAGTGTATTGAGTTTTGGCGTCATGGGATCAACGCAGCCGTATCAGGCAAGCGAAGACATGCAGGCACGCGTTCGCTCTGGAAAGCGTCTCGAGATTGACTGATGGGGTGTCGGGGAAGACCGCGGCCATTCGTTTCTATTCCTTGTAACGTTGGCTCAATAAAATCCAGCGATGCCACGAGCGAAATTGTAGACGACAAAAACCCTTGCGCTCGGGTTATGCAGCCACTGCGGGGCTCGAAACCTGGCTGGGCAGTTCCAGGGTGAAGATTGCCCCTTGTCCCGGCCCGTCGCTGTGGACCTTCAATACCCCGCCCATCTCCATGGCCGCAAGGATGCAGCTGTGCAACCCGAAACCATGACCGTCTTTGCGCGTGGTGAATCCGTGGGCAAAAATCCGCGTCAGATTCTCCGCGGCAATGCCCTCGCCATTGTCGATCACCTTGATGACCAAGGTCTGCTCCGGCAGCATCTCGGTATGCAGGGTAATCAGCGGAGGTCGATCGGCCGGATTGTCCATCGCCCCGCCGGCATTTTTTATCAGGTTGACCAGGATCATCAGCAGGCGATGCTTGTCCAGTTGCAAACAGGGCGTTTCGGCAAACTCTTTCACCACGGTGATCTGCCGGGCGGCGAGGAAGCTGGCGTTCATGCGCAAGGCGTCCTCGATCAACTGCGGTACCTGCACGGTCTCGGCGAGACTCGACACCCCTGAATAAGACTGCTGGGCCGCGACGATTTCCTTGATGTGATCAATGCTCTTGGTCAATTGCTCGAGCTCATCGGCCATGCTCTTCTGTTCGACCGCCAAAGCGTCCACCAGCTGGTTCAGATAGCCCGGCAACAGCTTGCCTTTCGCGTCCTGGGAGATGAAGTCCCCCAGATCCGCGGCATGCTCGTTCATCAACTGCACCGCTTTGCTCAGTCCCAAGGCCTTGCTGGTACGCAGCTTGCGGGTAACCACCTCGGCGGAGACATTCACGCTATTGAGCACATTGCCGACGTTATGCAGGACGTTGGTGGCGATTTCCGCCATGCCGGCCTGGCGCGCAATGGCGACCAACTGGGCCTGGGCTTCGGCCGCGCGCAAGCGGCTTTGCGCCAACTGCCAGCTCATCCGGCTCAGCAGGCCGACCAGCAATACCAGCAACAGGCTGCCGCCTGCGGCACGCCACACATAGGTATGCGCTTGCCCGGTCACCGTGGCCAGTTGTTCGTCTTCGGAAAGCCCGACAATCACTGCCAGGGGCAGGTCATAGAGCTGGCGGGCGCTGGTGTAGCGGCGCACGCCGTCCCAGGTATTGGTCGCCAGCAGCGCCTGGGTGTCCTCGGTGTCCGGGACCAGCGCCGCGTAATCGACCGCGTTGCCGGCCAGCACCGACTCCCCGGTACGCAGCACCCGGAAAACGCCATCGGTGCCCAGCAGGCCGAGTACACCGCGGTCGCCGAGTTTCGAGGCGTCATAACTGCTGACGAAATAGGCCGCATCGACCTCGACCCGGGCGATACCCGAGAACCTGCCGTCCGGCGCATTGAGGCGACGACTGAAGCGCAGCCGCCATTCTCCTGTCTGCGGGTTTTTCCAGGGACGGCTGATCAACAACGTATCGTTGTTCAGCAATGCCTGCTGCTCATCCGGGTCAGCGACAGTGTCCGTCTCGTTGGCCCGCGTGCTCGCCACCACACCGCCGCCCGGGTTGGCCACACTGACGTCAAACAGCAAGGGCGGCGGCAACAACGCCCGTTCCTTGAGCCTGGGCAGCGGATTACGCTCGCCCTCGGCCTCATAGGTGTATTTGACCAGCTTGAGGGTTTGATCGATTTCGTGAACGGCACGCAACATCTGCGCCTCGTAGGTGGCGCCGATCTCCAGGCTGGCCGTGGTTGCAGCGCGTTGCGCGCGTAACAGTTCACTGTTGATGAGGTACAGCGTCGTCGCCCAGATGACCAGCAACAGGACAACCGCCAACAAGGGAAACAGGATATAGGCTTCCTTGACCTGATCGAGCCCACGCCGAAACAGGCTATGGGTGCTCTTGGCAATGGCCTCTGCGAACCGGGCGATACGAGGAGACGACCCGAGTCCGTTTGGTCGTTGGAACGACATGTTGTGCTCCCTGCGTTGTACTGATACTCCAGGTTGGCCGGCATCCGACGGGATCAGGGCTCAAGGAGATGGCGGGGGCTCCCGGCAGTGTCCGCAGGAATGAAATTCCCAACGGATCCGATAAGAACTATAGATCACAAACCGGTTGAACGAGCCCGATTAGCGAGCATCCAACTCATTACATCACGTCACCAATGATGTTCTTCTCACCACCTTTATCCATCCATCGCAACACAATAGATTGACTCCACTGCCTGCCATCATGCCGATGGGCAGGCCACTGGAGACTTGTCATGCCTTTTGTCAGCGTGCGCATAACCCGCGATGGCGTCACCTCGGAGCAGAAAGCCCAGGTGATTGCCGAAATCACTGAAACCCTGCAACGGGTGCTGAACAAACGCCCGGACCTGACCCATATCGTGATCGAGGAAGTCGACACCGATAACTGGGGCTACGCCGGCATCAGTACTACCCAATACCGCCAGCAACTGGCGCAGAACCCGTCATGAGCGCGCCGGTCAAGCTCGACTTCATCTCCGATGTGGTCTGTCCCTGGTGCGCCCTGGGCGTGACGGCCCTGGAGCAGGCGATCGCCAACCTGGCCGGTGAAGTCCCGGTCGAGTTGACCTTCAAACCCTTCGAACTGAACCCGGACATGCCCGCCGAAGGCGAACACGCGGTCCGGCACATGATGCGCAAATACGGGCGCAGCGCCGAGGAAGTCGCCGCCGGCAAGCAGATGCTGATGACCCGTGGCCAGGCCATCGGTTTTCAGTTCGACCTGGAAAAACGCAGCCATTTCTACAACACCTTCGATGCCCACCGCCTGTTGCTCTGGGCCTTGCAGGAAGGGCGGCAGCTCGAACTGAAGAGAGCCTTGCTGCGCGCCTATTTCAGCGACGGCCAGAACCCGAGCGACCGCGAAACCCTGGTGCGTCTGGCGGCTGACGCGGGCCTGGAAGCAGATCGGGCCCGTGAAGTGCTGGCCTCAGGCGAATTCGCCGACGAAGTCCGTGAACTTGAGGATTTCTACCGCGCACGCGGCATCAACTCGGTGCCGGCGATGATCCTCAACGGCCGCCATCTGGTGTCCGGTTCGCAATCGGTCGAGTACTACGAACAGATGCTGCGGGAAATCGCCCACGCCGCCCCTTGATACATCACGCCCTACCCCACTTATCCGCCTATAGAGGTTTTGTCATGAGCACTGCAAAAAAAGTCGTTGTGATTACCGGCGCGTCCCAAGGGATCGGCGCTGCACTGGTCAAGGCCTACCGTGATCTCGATTACCGGGTGGTCGCCACTGCCCGTTCGGTCAAGCCGTCGACTGATCCGGACATCCTCACCGTCGTCGGCGACATCGCCGACCCGGCCACCGCCGAGCGCGTCATCCGTGAAGGTGTCGCCCGTTTTGGCCGCATCGACAGCCTGATCAACAACGCCGGGATCTTCATCGCCAAGCCATTCACCGGCTACACCCACGAAGACTATGTCAACGTGCTGGCGGTGAACCTGAATGGTTTCTTCTACATCACCCAGCTGGCCATTGCCGAAATGGAAAAACAAGGCAAGGGCCATATCGTCAACGTCACCACCAGCCTGGTGGATCATGCCATTGACGGGGTGCCGTCGGTGCTCGCATCGCTGACCAAGGGCGGGCTCAACTCGGCGACCAAGTCCCTGGCGATCGAGTACGCCAAGCGCGGGATCCGGGTCAATGCGGTCAGCCCCGGGATCATCAAGACCCCGATGCATGCCGAAGAAACCCATGAAGCGCTGGGCCGCCTGCATCCGGTTGGGCGGATGGGGGAAACCGGCGATATCGTCCAGGCGATTGTCTACCTGGAGTCCGCCGGCTTTGTCACCGGTGAAATCCTCCATGTGGATGGTGGGCAGAGTGCCGGACACTAAGAGACTCGGCTGAATACAAACGCCCCGACCTTCAGGCTTCGGGGCGTTTGGGTTGCGGGTCGCTTAGCCACCACTCTGGAAATCGGCAATCTGCTGCCACATCGCAATCGGATTCGAATACATGGGGAAGTGCCCGCACTGCGCAATGGGCGCCAGCCGCACGCCTTCGGCCTGGATATGCGAGAGATAGGACAACGAGGCGTTCTGCTCGCCATACATGAACATACGGGGGCATTTCAGGCCGAGGAATTTGCCCATCAGGTCGGCGTTATCGGAAAGCTCGACCATTGACTGGAAGATCCCGCGCACCGCACCGGCCCGGACCTTGTGCCGCAAGCTGGCCGAATACAGCGCACTGGCATACGCCGGGGCCTGGCGGGTACGGTCGATAAACGCGGCAAAAAAAGCCTCGGGATCGTCCGCCGGATAGTCGACGATCTGCCGACTGAGAAAGCAGTCTTCCGGGGCAATATTGCCCTCGATATCGACAAAGCTGAGTATCCGCCCAGGGAGCTGATGGGCCAGCATCAACGCGGTGAGTCCGCCCATGGAGTGGCCGACCAGATGGAAGCGCTCGATGCCGAAATGCTCCAGCACCTGCAACGCCGTCTGCAGCAGGAAAGGAATGGAAATCCGCGACAGATCACTGCACTGGCTCTCGCCGCAACCCGGCGCGTCATAGGCGACAAAGGGATGCCCGGCAAAGGCCGCCTGCTGCACGATGTCGGCGTAGTCCTCCTTGGTCGAGCCAAAGCCATGCAGGAAGACAATGGGCGCCAAGGCCCCCTCACGACAGATGGCGGCGACGTTCAGTTGAACCCCCTCTACCGTCAGGGGGAGCTGCGTGTGGGTGAACGTTTCTGCTGAGGGCACGTTAATGACTCCTTGAACGAAAGATTGCCGCCCAGACGCGGACTGCCGACGGCACAGGCGGCAATTTCGAGGAAATCAGACCTTCTGTAAATTCCTCATTGAGGAAGGTTTTCATACGCAAAACCTATCGACCTCGCAAACACCCCGGTCATACCTTGGCCCGAAACCGGGTGACCAGCGCTTCTACCAATGGATTAGGCCGGCTGGTATTCCAGGCCATCGCGGTGGTTACCACCTGCAACTTCTGGCTCAGCGGTCGAAACACCACATTGGCGGGGGCCAGCTTTTTCAGTGACGCCGGCACCAGCGCGATACCTTGGCCATAGCTGACAAAGGCGATCTGCGAAGCGAACGAGCGTACTTCATGCAGTACACGCGGGGAGAAGCCACTGGCCCGGCAAGTCGCAATCAAGTTGTCGAAATACACCGGACTGACCTTTCGGGAAAACATCACCAGGGGCTCGTTGGCCAGGCTCGACAGGCTGATTCGCGAGCGCGAGGCCAATGGATGGTCACCGGGCAGCGCCACCACCAGCCGATCTTCCGTCAATGGCAGTGACCGGATCGAAGCCCCCAGATCGCCGTCCAGACGGGCAAACGCCAGGTCGATATCCCCGGCCTCCAGCGCCGGGACGGCTTCAACGCTGTCGATTTCCCGCACCGACACCGTGAGGTGCGGGTATTCACGCTTCAGTTGTTCGATCAAGCCCGGCAACACGTCAAACATGGCCGTTGAAATCGCACCGATGGTCAACAGGCCCGACTGCCCCGCCACCGCCTCTTCCACGGCCAGTTCCAGGCGCTCCAGTTGCTCGGCGAACTTGCGTACCGCCGGCAGGATCGCGGCCCCGACCGGGGTCAGTTTCGCCCCGCGTCGCGAGCGTTCGAAAAGCGTGACCTTGAGCGCCTGTTCCAGGACCTGGATCTGCTCGCTCAGCGGTGGCTGGGACATGCCCAGACGCTTGGCGGCGCGGCCGAAATTCTGTTCCTCGGCCACCGCCAGGAACAACCAGAGGTGACGAATCAGACGAAAATTGATCATGGCTAATCCATAGGTTCAGCGTATCTAACGCTTCTGTGATTAGTAATATACCTATCAAAATTCCTCACCGAAACTGGGCGCCTCCGTCACCACAGGGCTCCCCCATGACCCACAAGAGTTTGCTGGAACGCTTGGCGGCGCTGGACACCAACACCGTGTCCGATGCGCTCGATTTCCTCGGCCTGCCCGGCGCCACGGTCGGGCTGCGTCCGCTGTGGAACTGCCCGAAAATCGTCGGACGGGCCAGTACCGTACTGCTGGCCCCCAAGTCCGATAAAGCGCCGAGCGTGCACCTGATCACACCGGTGGTCGAACAGATCGACAGCGACGATCGGGTGTTGGTGATTGCCGGCGGCCTCGAAGGCATCTCCTGCTGGGGCGATATCCTCGCCAATGCCGCGTCCGCCAAGCAGGTGCGCGGCACCGTGATCGACGGTTTCAGTCGCGACATCGACGGCAGCGAAGCGATTGGTTACCCGGTCTACGGCCGTGGCGTGACGATGATCAGCGCGCGCAATCGCGTGGTACAAATCGATGCGGCGGTGACGATCAACATGGCCGGTGTCGACGTCAGCGAGGACGATTATGTGATCGCCGACAACTGCGGCACGCTGTTCATCTCCTCTCCCCATATCGAGAAGGTGGTCGACCTTGGCGAACGCATTGCCCGTCGCCAGGATGGCATGGTCGAGGCCGTGCGCAGCGGTCGTTCGGTGGCCGAGGTGATGCATGACACCCAGTTCGAAGCCATCTACGTGGAGCACGGGCGATGAATCTTGAGGATCAGCAACTGGTTGCGCTGTTCGAAGGCCTGGACACCCCGGGGGTGTCCGATGCCATGGACAAGCTCGGCCTGCCCGGCCAATGCCTCGGGATCGCGCCCCTGGACAACTACCGCACGGTGATCGTCGGTCCGGCGTTCACCGTGCAGTACGTGTCGGCGAGCGTGCCGCCCGGCACCGTGGGTGATTTCATCGAGGACGTGGCGCCCGGTGACGTGGTGGTCATGGCCAACGACGGCCGCACCGACTGCACGGTCTGGGGCGACATCATGACCCAGTACGCCGGCACACGACAGATTGCCGGTACCGTCATCGACGGTGTTTGCCGAGACGTGAACAAGGCGCTGGGGGACGGCTATCCGATCTTCAGCAAGGGCCGCTTCATGCGCACCGGCAAGGACCGCGTACAGGTACAGTCGACCCATCA
>Ga0302154_10000227_pt1 | contig 55816 bp, 45 predicted proteins | sample I_Bog_N2_3_FD_193507 | JGI IMG/M metagenome (GOLD analysis project Ga0302154, IMG submission 193507) | Peat permafrost microbial communities from Stordalen Mire near Abisko, Sweden - I_Bog_N2_3 | ecosystem: Environmental > Terrestrial > Soil > Wetlands > Peat | place: Sweden: Abisko, Stordalen... | reverse complement strand
GCGAGAAAACGGGATTGGGCCGTTGTCGCGAATTTCTTGTTCGATCTGTTGGCGGAGGGACAATCGAGGGACCCCTGTGGTATCGGTCGTTTAAAGTCAAAGACTTAGAGGCTGAAATGCGCCAGGGGTAATTATCCCTTGACATCACGTAAGTATTTTGCTAGGATGTCTGCATACGGTGATCGTGATGAACCGCAAACAGACAATTCCAAAGCACTTACGATACACGATTGAGGATTTTAGCAGCCAATTTCCTAATGACGAAGCCTGCCTTGAGCACCTGAAAGAGCAACGGTTCCCCGGCGGGATCACATATTGCGAAAGGTGCCAACAGGACCGCAAACATTACAAGATCAACGGGCGTCCGGTTTACTCCTGCGATCACTGCGGAACGCAGATTTCCCCGATGGCTGGGACGATCTTTGAGCACAGTAGCACGTCGCTGCGGCTCTGGTACTACGCTATGTACCTAATGGCTTCGACTCGCTGCGGCATCTCCGCCAAGCAGATTCAACGCGAAACCGGAGTGACCTATAAAACCGCGTGGCGCATGTTTCGCCAGATTCGCACGCTTCTTTCCGAGGACGTGCAATTGGAGGGAGAAGCGGTGGAGATTGACGAAACCGGAGTCGGCCCGACTACCAAGCGGCTCGGCAAAGCTCCGAAGCCGAAAACGACAGTGTTCGGGATGGTGGAGCGCAAAGGCCGTGTCAAGGCCGTGGTCGCTGGCGACCGCAAAAAGGACACACTGCTGCCGATCATCAAAGAGCACATTCTGCCAAAGAGCGTGATCTTCTCCGACGAATGGCCGTCCTATGATGACCTTGGGCGTCACAGAAATGAATATGATCACCGCCGCATCAATCACAGCGCTGGCGTCTATGTCATGGGCGACGTTCACACGAACACGATTGAAGGCTTTTGGTCGCTAGTCAAGGGCGGATTGCGGGGAGTCTATCATCAGGTTTCAACCAAGTATTTACAGAGTTACTTGGATGAGTATTCGTTCAGATACAACAGGCGGGATCAGGGGAACTTGATTTTTATTTCGCTTTTGAAGCGCGTCGCTGAACTGGCTGCGCCGCGCGTCGCAGTAGGTTCTGGAATGACGCCCGTGATACAGGAGCCATTTTAGCCGTCACTTCGGGTGACGGCTTCAAATCATGTTTCGCAGCGGGTTGATCGGTCTGTGCTTGGCGGCTCGGCACCGTATGCCCGTCCTTCTCGTGTGAGTTTACCACGGGGATGGATGGGCGTGTGCCGGATTCACAGTACGGAAAAGCGTCGGATGATCTTTCTAATTTCGTGCGAGAGATGCGTGAGCGATGGGACAACCGCTTGGTTTTTCCGTTGACCAAACGCCGCGAACGCTATCTGTCTGGACACCTTGAAATCTGCCTTTTTTGTAGGATCGGAAGGAAACGAGTCTTCATCCAGTTCAAACGCGCTGATGACTTTGGTCGTGAGGAAACTTTTAGGGATAATAAGCTGAGCATCGAAGCCAGGGACAACCAAGACGAGCGTGTGATGCTTATCCACACGGTCCAACTCGTGGATGATGGCAAGTGGGTCGTCGATTGGATTCGTAGCCTTGTAAGGCTGCAAATCAGCGATGAGTTTGAGCGCGGCGGGGTTGGTGATCCCCTCTATGTATCGGTCGTAACGGGGTTGAGTCTTTTTGTTCGGAGGAGCGAGATAGATCGGGAAAGCAATTGCAGTCTCGTTGTCTCTCCGGTAATCGTCACTGGAGAAGCCCCACGCGATGTGATCGAGGCAGGAACGCCAGTGGTGAGCGATCTCTCCGGCAAGCACGCCGAATCTCGGAGGAATGACACGATCCTTGTGGGCATTGATCCATTGCTGCGTTCTGTTTGCCTTGGGGTTAGCGACACCCGCGTCGGGGCTGCTCTTGATGAAAGCGTTGATCTCGACGCCGAGATTGAGGATATTCTCGTCGGCCCGTTCTAGCTTTTCCTCAATTCCAGCTAGCTGATCGGGTTCGAGGCGCGAGCGCTTGGGGTTCATGGTCCCATGATGATCCCATATACGCTACGTGATTTCAAGGGATAATTACCGCGCCAGGTCTTTGAGAAATAAGGACTTATTTGTAAAGTATTTATAAATCAATGAGATACGGTGTATTCCTCGCTTAGGAAACTCTGATTCGGTGTCGGCAGAAAGCATAAACCACAGGGTACACGGGGGTGCACGGAGGATCCTAGGACTTAATCGGAGCTTCCCTACGGGGGAGGGATTGCCTTGGCACGGCGGTTCTGCGGCGTGTCGGTAAACATTTCGATGAAATAGTCGTGCAGGCCGTCATAGAGCTGATGTTGCAGGTGCCAGGCGAACTGAGGATGGTCGAGATCGCGGGCGTGAATCGGAAGCACGTAGGTGTGAACCGGGACGGTCGAGTTCTTGAGGTCGATCAGAACCTCGATCTCTCCGTTATTTTCGCGGGCGGAAAAAGAGAGCAGGGGATGTTGGTAGAGGCGAAGGTGATCGAGAACTTTTTCGAGCGCGGCGGAGTTTGGCACGGAATCATTGTACTGAGTTTAGTTCTCAGTTCCCGGTTCTCAATTCTCAGCGAGGATCGACCGCTGAGAACTGAATACTGAGAACTGCGGTTCAGGCGGCCATGCGCATCGGGTTGCCTTCGGCATGGAAGGCGCGCTTGACCGGGGGCATGGCCAGATAGAAGATGCAGGCCGCGTTGATGGCTCCGAAGAGCAGCGAAAACATGTGGCCGTGGATGAGGCCGGGGAGAACCAGCACGAGGCCAATGGCGGAAAACAGGAGCGTGAGGAGTCGTCCCCAGTTTTGCATTTGCAGGACGCCGTAACCGGCAAGCATGTGTACGACAGCGAAGACAACGATGCCAAGGCCGGCAATGTGGCCGAAGTCGCGGAGGAGCCGTTCGACGGCGTTGCCTTCGGCGGCGAGAGAAGCGAGTTTGGCAGCCAATCCGGTGAAGAGCAGGACGGAGAGCCCGAACACGAGCGAGAGCGCACCGCGCAGGATTTGGTAAAAGCCGACCAGAGTGACGCCTAGGGGACGCATAGAACCTCCTTGCAGAGTTGCGAAGAAATATAACACAAGGGGAGGTCAAAGGTTCGAGGTCAGATTGAAGAGGTGAGAGACTTAGGTCAGAGGTCAGAGGTCCGATTGTAGAGGTGAAAAACCTCAAAGCAGGGCACTTTTACCTCTGCAATCTGACCTCTCACCTCTGACCTTCCCTCACTCGTAGCGGAGGGCTTCGATGGGGTCGAGGCGGGAGGCTTTGATGGCGGGGAGCATACCGCTGACGACGCCGACGAGGCCCAGTATCAGGGTGGAGGCGATCAGGGTGGTGGAATCGATGGTGAGGCGGATATCGCCATCGGTGCTGTTTTCCGCGAAGGCGCTCCAGAGAGTCATCGACCCGACCGACCACGAGACCAGGTAGGCGAGGATTACGCCGGCGAGTCCACCGATCAGGGTGAGGACCAGCGCCTCGGCGAGGAACTGGACAAGGATGTGCCAACTGCGGGCGCCGAGGGCTTTTTCGACTCCGATTTCGCGGGTACGCTGGGTGACGGAGACGAGCATGATGTTCATCAGGCCGACGCCGCCGATGCCGAGGGTGAGCAGGCCGATAAAGCCCAGCAAGATTTTGATGCCGGTGGTGATGACGCGCAGGTCGAGCAGATCGGCAAAGACATCGAAGACGAAGATGGCGCGCTTGTCTTTGGGATCGAATTCGTGGTGGAAGGCCATGGAGCGGCGGACGGCTTCGGCGACTTTTTCGTGATCGCCCTCGTATTCCATGGCGATGGCGTTGAGGTAATAGGTGTTGGTGAGGTCGCTCATGGCGCTGAACGGGATGTAGACCTTGCCGTTCATGTTGTCGTCGCCATTCTGGATGACGTGTTTGAGGACGCCGATGACTTCGTAGGAAATTCCATCGACGCGGACTTTTTCACCGAGCGCGGTTTGGCCGGAAAACAACTTCTTCTTGACGTCGGAGCCGAGGATGGCGACGCGGCTGTGGGTGTTTTCGTCGAGTTCGGTGAAGAAGGTACCCTCTTCGACGTCGATGCGGCGCATGTGCTGATAGTAGGGATAGACTCCGCTGATGCCGTAACTGCCGCTGCGGGTGCCGTAGGCGACGGTGCTTTGCTTGAAGGCTTCGGGCGAGATGCGCTTGAGCAGAGGCACTTCGGCTTGCAGGTAGTCGAGGTCGTTGACGGTGAGCTTGATTTCGCTGCCGGCTTTGGTGCCGCCGGCCTGGAGCGAGGTGCGTCCGGGGAAGACGAAGACCAGGTTCGTGCCCCAGGAGCGGAAAGCGACCCAGAGTCCGCGCTCGAAGCCGGAACCGTAGGCGAGCAGCAACACGACCGTGGCGATGCCCCAGGCCATGCCGAGCATGGTGAGGATGCTGCGGCGGCGGTTGTACTTGAGCGCGTTGTAGGCCTGGCGAGCGAGTTCGAGAAGCATAATCAATTTTAGAGGTTAGAGGTCAGATTGCAGAGGTAAGAACCGGTTGCGCCAGCAGGGTTCACCTCTGCAATCTGACTGCTAACCTCCGACCTTCCAAAGTCGTGTCCTTCCCAAAACTGTTACTCCTGGCGCAGAGCCTCTACGGGTGGCAGCAGGGCAGCCTGGCGCGCTGGATACAGGCCGGCTGCGATTCCGGCGATGGCGAGCGAGAGAATGGCAATCGCGGCGGACGACGGGACGATGCGCGGCGTGTCGAATCCCTCGGGGGACGGCAAAGCCGCCAGAACCGCGACGAGTGCGGTGGTGATGGCCAGTCCGATGCCACCACTGAGGGCGGTCAGAAATGCGCCTTCCACGAAAAACTGGGTCAGAATGGCGCGGTGGGTGGCGCCTAGCGCTTTGCGGAGCCCGATCTCGCGTGTGCGCTCGGTGACCGAGACCAGCATGATGTTGATGATGCCGATGGCGCCTAGAGCCAGCGTGATCACGCCGACCACCCCGAGAAAATAATCCATGCCGTTGAAAATCTTGTCGACACGCTTGCTGTCTTCGATGGTGTCCCAATCTTCGAATGATTCTTCGAGCTTGGGATCGAAGCCGTGGCGGCGGGCGAGAATGTTGTGGATCTCTTGCTTCGCCACCAGATTCCCGCTGGGCGTAAGCGGACGGTAGTTCAGAAACGAGATGGCATCTTCGCTGTTCTGGTCTTTGAGGCGGAACAGGTTGCGCATGGTTTCAATGGGAATAAAAATGCGGGCGTTGGTGCCATTGTTACCTTCCTGCCCGACTTTAGTGAGCACGCCGATGATTTCAAAACGAATGTCGTTGAGCAGGATGGTCGAGCCGACGGCGGGGCGTCCGGGGAAGATGTTCTTCAGCAGTTCCCAGCCAACGACGGCGACGCGGCGGGTTTCGGTGTTGTCCTGATCGTTAAACCAGCGGCCGGGGCCGACGGGGATATTGCGGATCTGGTTGTACTCGGGCGCGACGCCGAAGACCTGTCCGCTGGTCGAACCGTAATCGCTGACGGCGCGGATGTCTTCGCGGTTGAGCACGGGGGACAGATATTTGAGCGAGCGCGCCTCGCTGCGGACGGCGAGGTAATCCTCGTAGGTGAAATGGTAGGTGCGTCCGGACTGGGTGCTGCCTTCGACGGCGGGCGTGCGGCCGGGGAAGGTGAACATGATGTCCTGGCCGAGATTCTTTAGTTGCTTGGCCTGCCCGCTGCGGAAGCCCTCGCCGAGGCCGACGAGCAGGAGGAGCGATCCGACGCCCCAGGCGATGCCGAACATGGTGAGAAACGAGCGCAGCTTGTGGGCCCAGAGGGTGGCCAAGGACTGGCGAACGATTTCGATGAGCATGCGCATGGGTATTGGTATGAAGTCTGGTTCCTAAAGGCAGCGCTACGGGAGGCTCAAGCCCGGAACCTGCCCTCTGTTTCGGTTCCCGCAAATGGATGTCTGGCCAAGCTGCTGCTTTGGCCGCTACCAAGGGATCGCACGCCGTTCACTAACTTAACCGCCCTACACCCGCTTCGGGGCTCGACTCCTCTAAGTGCAAGGAGACCTCCGTCTCCTCTTGACTTTTACTTATCATGGATGTCCCCATGTTTCCCCATGTTTCCCCCTAGGCCTCGGCCGGACGGCCGGTATCGTTCCGGGTTGCTTCTTCATTTCCCGTCGTCCAGCACCCGCAGGTCGGTAATGTCGACCTCGTAGATGTTGTTCAATCCATTCTGGATCGCGTGTAGTTCCTGCTCCAGTTCATGATAATTGACCCGCCGGGTCCGAGTTGACGGGCCGTCGATGCGGTTACTAGCGAAATACAGCGTATGGTTGTCAGGCGACAAACGCGGCGCCATTTCATAGTCGCCGGAATTGATCGGAGAGCCCAGATTCTTCGGGTTTGACCAGGTCCCATCCGCCCTGTGAAAGCTGACAAACAGATCGCCGCCGCCCAACCCACCCCGGCCGCCGCTGAAGAAAATCATGAAACTGTCATCGAACGCGACAGTTGGCATGTGGTCGTCGGCATCGGAGGTCCACGGCATCAATTCCGGCGCGCTGTACTCGCCATTCACCAGCCGCGAACGATAGATATGAGGCTGGCCCGCGCTGAAGTGCTCCGTCGCCCTCGTGGACGCAAAGTAGAGGGTTCCGTCCTTCGTCACCGACGGATAATTTTCATCGCCCTCGGAATTCACCGGACCGCTGATGTGCTTCGGCTCGCCCCACGCTCCACTGGCCGTACGTTCGACATACCAAAGGTCGCCATCGTCTCGCTCAGTCTTGCTGCCATCCACCGGCCGGTTCGACGCGAAAAACAGCTTGCTGCCATCCGGCGTAACGTAGGGAGACGCGTCCGACCACTGGCCGGAAAACGACGCGACCTCCGGCGTCATCCAGCGCTCACCCTTGCGATGCGAAACAACGATCGTGTTGTGGAACCATCCCGGGTTGTATTTGCAAAAGTAAACCGTCTTGCCATCGGGCGAGAAGCTTGCCATCGCCTCCTGGTCCGGGGTCGAGATAACGCCCGGCCCGAAAAGGTGTGGGGTGCCTTTCAAGGGCGATTGACCGGGCGGCGTCGACTGCGCCCGCCCGGGCGAAGCAAGAAAAATCAAAATCATACACATAACAACCGCGGTACAACTCTCGAACCTAGCCGGAGTCCGCCTGTTCATTGCTCTCCTCGTGCGCGTGGCGACGCCTCGGTGCGCCGTCCACGCATCTTTAGACCACCGAGCACCGGAAAGGAAAGCGAGCAGGTCAGATATAGCCCTCAAGTTTGCAGACCGCGAACGCTTCTGCCGCGACCTGCGGGAGATCGAATTTAAACTGCTCGCGGCTCCGATATGTAGTACGGGAGGAAACGTGCCATGGTTCCCTAAAATGAGCTCGCTTCCGTCGCAGGGTTAGACGCTTGAGATCGGGTTGGGGTTAGCCGCCCGATGGAGAGAGCTGGTGCGGTTGGGATTTACTTTGTGTCTATTGCTCACGATTGGGCCCGAGGAACGTCTAACCCGCCGACCCAGGGGTGGGCCACGATTCCGGGGGCCCTTTTCACAAACTTTTGCGTTCAGCGCAAGTTGTCAGCGCACATTGAAGGAGAGATTCCGTATGTTTCGAGTTTCGCGTGGATTCTTGTTTTGCCTGTTGCTGGCAGCCATGCCGGGGGCTTTGTCGGTCACCGGCCTGGCGCAATCGATGTTGCTCGACCTGCCGCTGCAAAGCCAGCGGGCGGAGGTTTCGCAGCGCATCGGGATTACAGATATCACGATCAACTATCACCGTCCGCTGGTGAACGAGCGCAAGGTGTGGGGCGGTCTGGTTCCCTATGGCCAGGTGTGGCGGGCGGGAGCGAATCTGAATACGACGATTACGTTCAGCGATCCGGTCACGATCGAAGGCAAGGCGCTCGACAAGGGGACGTACGGGCTGCACATGATTCCGAACGCCGACGAGTGGACGATCATTTTTTCGAAGAACTCGACGTCGTGGGGCGCGTTCACTTATGACGAGAAGGAGGATGCGCTGCGGGTGACGGTGAAACCCAAGGCTGCGGACATGCATAACGCGCTGACCTATGACTTTGACGAGTTAAAGCCGGATTCGGCGGTGGTGGAACTGGAGTGGGAAAAGGTCGCGGTGCCCTTCAAGGTTTCGGTCGACGTGCATGACTTGGTGGAGGCCAGTTTGAAGAAGCAACTCCGGAACCTATCGCAGTACACGTGGCAGAGCTGGGACGATGCGGCGAACTACCTGCTGGCGGAGAAAGTCGACCTGGATGGCGCGCTGATTTATGCCAATAAGTCCATCGAAAATGAAGACCGCTTCGACAACGAGGACACGAAAGCAAAGGTATTGACGGCGCTCAATCGTAAAGACGACGCGGCCATGGCGCAGAAAAAGGCGCTGGAACTTGCCAGCGCGCAACAGATGCACGGCTATGGTCGTCAGCTGATGGGCGAAAAGCGCAACGAAGAAGCGTTCGCGATCTTCCGGGAGAATGCGAAGAAGCATCCAGAGGTGTGGATTGTGCATGGAGGGCTGGCGAGGATGTACTCCGCGCAGGGGAAGTTTGACGACGCGGCCAAGGAGATGAAGCTGGCGATGGCGGGCGCTCCGGATAACCAGCACACCTATTTGGACGGGCTGCTGAAGAGGCTGGAGGCGAAGCAGGACATCAATTAGCTGTCAGCTCTCAGTTCTCAGTTCTCAGTTCTCAGGTGGCACGAGATAGGAGAGTCTCGCGGCGGCGCGGATGGCTTCGAGTTTCTTCTCGACTTCAGAGGCCGGCGCGCTGCCTACTTCGCCGCTTCCGGGTACTCGAACACTCCGCGGCCGGATTTGCGGCCGAGGCGGCCGGCTTTCACATATTGCGTCAGGAGGGGGCAGGGGCGGAATTTTTCGCCGAGAGATTTGTGGAGGTATTCGAGGATGTGGAGGCGGGTGTCGAGGCCGACCAGGTCGACGAGTTCGAACGGGCCCATGGGGTGGTTCAGGCCGAGTTTGAGGGCTTTGTCGATGTCTTCGGCTGTGGCGACGCCTTCCTGGAGCATGTAGAAGGCTTCGTTGCCGATCATGGCGTTGATGCGGCTGGTGATGAAGCCGGGAGCTTCTTTGATTACGACCACTTCCTTGCGCATGCGCTTGCCGACTTCGACGACGGCGGCCAGGGTGTCGGCATCGGTTTCAAGGGCGCGCACGATTTCGAGCAGCTTCATCTTGTGCACGGGATTGAAAAAGTGCATGCCGACGCATTTTTTGGCGCGATAAGTGACGCTGGCGATTTCGGTGACGCTGAGCGAGGACGTATTCGAGGCGAGAATCGTGGTGGGGCGGCAGATCTTGTCAAGCATGGTGAAGATCTCGATCTTCGATTCCATTTCCTCGGGGACGGCTTCGATGACGAGATCGGCCTGGCGGGCGGCTTCGTCAACCGAGCCGGCGTATTCGATGCGCGCGAAAGCGGCGTTGGCTTCGGCGGCGTTGACTTTGCCGAGTTCCACGGCTTGATCGAGGTTGGCGCGGATTTCAGTCTCGGCCTTGCGCAGGGCATTCGGCAGAAGATCTTCGAGAATGGTGCGATAACCGCCGAGAGCGGCAGCGTGCGCGATGCCGCGACCCATGATACCGGCGCCGATGACGGCAACGGTGCGGACTTCGGTCATTCTTTGCCCGCCGATTCGAGGTGTTGGACCACGCTCTCATAACTGGGTTCGGACTTGCGGATGTATTCGCCCAGGCGGGCGCACTCCTCCTTGGTCATCGCGGGAATGCTGGCGCTGATGCGGCGCAGGGTGGTGGCGATGTCGTCGATGTAGTTCATGAGGCGGATCAGTTCTCCGGTTGCGGGCATAAAGGCTCCTTGCGTGTTTTGCGGCGCTGGCGCGCCAATGTGACTCTTCATTGTTCAACATGTTGGCGGATTTGGCAAAGGCAGTCCTTGCAGTTCCCAGTAACCTCGCGCTTCTGAGCACGGGGAATCGAGAACTGGCGCTGACTTAGCTTTCGAGCTTGAAGCGACTTTCGGCGAGGCGATAGAGCCGCCGCCAGAGTAGGCGGTTGGTCGTTACCACCACGGCGGCTAAGGCGATGGTGCTGGCGAGAAGGAGATTGAAATTCTTGGCGTCGGTGGCGGCGGAAATCATGGCCCCTATGCCCACGGTCGAATAGACATGGCCTTTGAGATGGGCATATTCGGCGACGATGCTGACATTCCACGCGCCTCCGGAGGCTGTGATCATTCCGGTAACCAGGAAAGGAAAGATTCCGGGAAGGATCAGCTTGCGCCAGCGCTCCCAGCCGCGAATGCCGAAAACGCTCGCGGCTTCTTTCAAATCGGTTGGGATTGCCATGGCCCCGGCGATTACGTTGAACAGAATGTACCACTGCGTGCCGAGCAGCAGCAGAACGATCGATCCAAAGCCCAAACCTCCGCCCATACGAATCAGGACCAGCATCACCACCGGAAACACCGCGGTGGCGGGAACGGAAGCGGCAATCTGCGCCAGCGGTTGAGCGATGCGCGCCAGGCGCGGGTTGAATCCGATGGCGACGCCAACTGGAATCGTCCAGAGCGCGCCGAGCACGAGCGTAAGATTCACGCGCAGCCAGGTTGCAAAAAGACCTACGCCGATCTGGCGGAAATCGGAGGCTGACAGACCCGTGAGGATCATGATGACGCGCACCACGGCGTAGCCGATCGCACCCAGGGCTACTGCGCCCACAACTCGCCACAGCCACAAGACGGTTTGATTTCCGCCAGCCGATTCGGCGCGAACATCACTCTGCTGGGCGAAGTAATGCACCATCTGTTCGCGGAGGGGGCGTACCGCCCGCTTGCGGAAGAGCGCGACGCCGCGGGATCGCCGAAGAAAATCGAGCACCCTGGAAGTGGGGACACTCGTGCTCTCGACTTGCTCCATCTTGAATTTTTCGGACCAGGCGATGACGGGGCGCCAAACAAACTGGTCAATGAGCACAATCACGGCGACCATGGTGACGATGCCGAGAAAAATGGAGCGAGTGTCGCCGTTGTCGGCGGCGGCCTGAAGATAGGAGCCGAGGCCGGGCAGGCGGAAGTCGCCAAACTGCTCGCAGGCCATCAGAAAGAACCATGCTCCAGCGACTGACATCATAGAGTTCCAGACGAGGCCTATGGTCGCGTAAGGCAGCTCAATCTGAAGCAGCCGCTGCCACCAGTTGAAACGGTAGATCGTGGCCGCCTCGCGCATCTCGCGCGGAATGCTTTTCAGCGAGGCATAAAAGCTAAAAGCCATGTTCCAGACCTGTCCGGTAAAAATGAGCAGGACCGCGCCCAACTCGACGCCCAGTTGGCGGCCGGGAAAAAGCGCGGCCATGGCCAGCATCACTCCCGGAAGGAAGCTCAATACCGGAATGGATTGCAGCACGTCGAGCAGAGGGATCATGAAGCGCTCGGCGCGCGGGCGGTAAGCGGCGATGTATCCGTAGATGAGGGCGAAGAGCAGGCTCAGTATGTAGGCGAGTGCGATGCGCAGCAGCGAATACCCGGCATAGACCGGGAGCGCGCCGAGGCTGCGGCTGATTTCGATTTGAGGATGGAATGGGCCGAGCCAATTGCGTGCGACTTCGACGATGCCATAGAAGAGGGCCAGGCCGGCGGAAAACATGATGAGGTCGGGCAGGCTCGCCACACTTGCGCTGGGCAACACCGACCAGATTCGAACCAATGGGCGGAACGCAATTCGTTCGGGACGTTTCACGGCTGCACCGGACTGGTGGGCGGATGCGGCTCTCCTACGGGTTCGGCGAGGATCAGGCGGTGCGACTCGCGATCGAAGTCAAAAATCTCGGCATAGCGGCCCCAGTTCATGGCGGTTTCAAATTGCCGCTCGACTTCATCCTGGCTGAAGTGCTCGTCGAGGATGTCGTAGAAAAATTCCTGTGAAATGGAATGGTCGGTCTTGGCGTGGAGAACGCTGTCGATCTGTTGCAGGATTACAACGTGGTTCAGCGCAGCCTGGCGAAAGAGAATTTTGCGGGTGAGGATGTCGGCTTCGGCGAAGCGCGTGCCCTCCGCGGTGATTTGAACGTCGCCATCTTTCAATGTGGCAAAGCCAAGCAGCACGGAGGCCTCGATGATCGGGAGCAGGTCTTCGGCATCCATGATGAGGACTTCGGCAAGACGATGAAGATATTCCTTTCCGCCGCGGTCCTGGAGCAGTTCGAGCAGGCCGGCGATGCCCCCGACGCGGGCGTGCGGAATCATCTGGTATTTCTGGCGAACGGGCTTTTGCGCCGCTGCGCCCGCCTCGGGCGCCGCGAGCGCAAGTTGGGGCTGCGTCATGATTTTGTAGATGTAATCCACCAGTTCGACAAAACGCGGCGATTTGCGATCGCGCGGGTGCGTAAGTTCAATGGAAAAATCAGCGCGCACCCAGGCTGGATTTCTTGCCAGCACAATCACGCGATCCGCCAGCAGCACCGCTTCCTCGATGTTGTGGGTCACGATGAAAATGGATTGAGTCGGCATCTTTTTGCCGAGCCAGAGCTCGAGCAACTCGTTGCGCAGGTTTTCGGCGGTGAGCACGTCAAGCGCGGAAAAAGGCTCATCCATGAACAGGACTTCGGGCTCCACCACCAGGGCGCGCGCAAAGCCGACGCGCTGTTTCATGCCGCCGGAGAGTTCTTTCGGGTAGGCGCTTTCGAAGCCATCGAGGCCGACGGTATCGAGAATGCGCAGGGCGCGTTTGTGGCGCTCCATGGCGGGCACTCCGCGGGCCTCGAGCGGCGCTTCGACGTTGTCGAGCACGGTTAGCCAGGGGAACAAGGCAAAACTCTGGAAGACGATGGCCACGCCGGCGTTCTGCGACGTGAGCGGTTGTCCATGCCACAGAACTTCGCCGGACGACGGTTGGCTGAGTCCGGTCAGAATGCGCAGCAGCGTGGATTTGCCGCAGCCGGAGGGGCCGAGCAGGGTTATGATTTTTCCCGGCTCGACGTTGAGATCGATGGGAGCAATCACTTCAATGCGATTCCCATCGGGCTGGTCGTAGAATTTTTCGACAGCGTGGGCGCGGATGATGGGCTCGGTCACGGAAATGACGGGATCGGTCACGGATTCTGGACTCCAGCAAGAAACGAGGTGTCAGGTGTCAGGTGTCAGGTGTCAGGAAAACCATTTTTGAGACCTGACATTGAAGAAGGTTAGTTTATGCAATTTTTCTTCGCAGCGAGAATACACTACTCAGGCTACCCACTCTTCGTTGTCGTTCGAGCTAGCAACTGCTGGCAACGGATGGGGAAGGCGGTCGGAGATTTCGGCGAGGGCGGCCAGTTTCCTGGCCATGTCTGGGCGGAGCAATTCGGCGGGGAAACGCCAGCGCCAGTTCCCGTCTGGGCGGCTGGGGGTGTTCATGCGCGCATCGCTGCCCAGGCCGAGCGCATCCTGCAGCGGAACCACACAGAGGCTGGCCACGGAATTGGAGGCGGCGCGAATCATGGCCCAATTGACGCCGTCTTCACAACGGCCCAAGTACACCGCAACTTGTTCACGCTCGTAATCCGTAGCGCCTGACGCCCACCAGCCTAGCAGCGTGTCGTTGTCGTGCGTGCCGGTGTACACGACCTTTTCGGTGGTGAAAGTGTGCGGCAGATGGGCATGCGCGCCGACATCGCCAAAGCCAAATTGCAGCACGGCCATGCCGGGAATCTTCAGCCGCTCGCGCAGTTCGTGCACGTCGGGCGTGATGTATCCCAGATCTTCGGCGAAAAATGGAAGGCCGCCTAAAGCTTCGCGCAGCTTCACGAATAGGTCGTCCTTCGGACCGTCGACCCAATGACCATGAATGGCGGTGGGTTCGCTGGCGGGGATTTCCCAGAACTGGGAGAAGCCGCGGAAGTGATCGAGGCGAACGTAGTCAAAATTGTGCGTGGCCCAGCGCATGCGCTCGATCCACCACGCATATCCTTGTTCTTTCATCACGTCCCAGCGATACAAGGGATTGCCCCAGCGCTGGCCGTCTTTGCTGAAAAAATCGGGAGGGACGCCGGCCACGACCTCGGGATCGAGTTCGGAGTTGAGGCGAAACAGCTCGGGATGGGTCCAGACATCGGCGCTGTCGAAATTCACGAAGATCGCGATGTCGCCCACGACGCGGATCGCATGTTGGGCGCAATAGGCTCGGAGCGCCTGCCACTGTTCGTAGAAAAAAAACTGAACGGCGCGGCGGGCGTTGAGGTCGTCGAGCATTTCGGCGCGCGCCTTCTCGATCGCCGCTGGTTCCCGATGGGTGAGGGCGCGGGGCCAGCGGTTCCAGCTTTCCAGTTTGAAACGCGCGCGCAGGCTGTCAAAGAGAACGAAGTCGTCGAGCCACCATTGGTTTTGGCGGCAGAAGTTCTCGTAGCGAGCGCGGGCGTTGGGAGCAGCGGAGCGCGCGAAATTGCGCGCCGCTAAAAACAGCAAAGGAAGCTTCTGGCGGAAAACCGCCGCGTAATCCACTGGGCCGGTGCCGGTGGGCAGAGCATCGATCTGAGCGCGGTCAATCCAGCCACGATCGGCGAGGCGCTCCAGGCTGATCAGCAGGGGATTTCCGGCGAAGGCCGAAGTGGAGGAATAGGGAGAGTTGCCGTAGCCGAGCGGGCCGAGGGGCAATACTTGCCACAGACCCTGGCGCGAGGAGGCCAGAAAATCCGCAAACGCATAGGCCGACGGACCAAAATCGCCGATCCCGCCGCGCGCAGCGAGCGAGGTGGGATGAAGCAGTATTCCGCTGGCACGGGGGAAGGACATCAGGATCAGTTCTCAGTTGTCAGTTGTCAGTTGTCAGTTCTCAGTTCTTTGTCGTCTGGCGCTTCCCTGAGAACTGGGAACCGCCTGCCCTAGCAGGCTGCTGAAAAAGTGTTTCCCCCGCGCCACAGTCCCCCAGCGGCTGAAAGCCGCCGTTGATTCCGCGGCAGTTGCGGCACGAGTGGAACTCGTGCCCTTCCCAAAACCGACGCGAAGCGGAGTTTTCCCGCAGCCTACTACGAACCTTCTTGCGCGCCTTGCCGCGTCAGGTTTTTCATCTCTTCCTGATTGACCTTGAGGCGGTTGGTTTTTTCCATGTCCTTGCGCAGGTTCGTAACGAACAGGCCGAACAAATCGTTCTGCTTGGCTTCGAGCAGCGATTGGCGAATTTCGTCTTTCTTGGCGGCAAACTCCTGATCGGTGGGCTCCTGCTTGTCGAGAAGCTGGGCGACCGCGCCATTGCCGGCGGCCAGAATCGGCCCGCTAATTTCGCCCGGTTTCAGGGAAAAGATGGCACTGGCGCTGCTCATCGAACCGATGTCGGGGACTTGCCCATCGGGCGCAACCAGGTCGCTCGTTTTCACCGTCGCACCCAGTTCCTTGGCCGCTTTTTTCAGATCGTGGTCCGCTTTGGCGCGGTCGGAAAGTTCCTGCGTCTTCTGGTGCAGCAGAAATCCGGCACGTTCGTTTTTGAACTGCGCCTCAACCTTCGAACGAATCTCTTCGAACGTGGGCGTCGCCGGAGGCCGAATGGCAAGCAGTTGGAACACTACGTAGCCTTGCGGGACCTGCACCACATCGGGCGGAGCCTTTTCCGTTTCGCTAAAAACGGCATCCATAAACTGCGGACTCGCCCCGACTCCGGGAAGGTTATCGCTGCGGCTGAAGAAGTCGGTGGTGACCGCGTTCTGCCCCTTGGCAGCGGCCGCCTGATCAAATCCTCCGGTGCGCGCCTGGCTGAGCAGAGTGTTCGCCGCCACTTCGGTGGCATGCGCTACCTTCTGCTGTTTAACCTTCTCTTCGATCTCGCCCTTGACCTCGGCGAGCGTCTTGAGGTGGGCTTCCTGCTTGTCTTCAACGCGGATGATGTGAAAGCCATAGCTGCTCTTGACCAAGTCGCTGGTCTGTCCCTTGGCGAGTGAATATGCAGCCTTCTCGAATTCAGGGACGGTGCGCCCGCGGCCGATCCAGCCGAGTTCGCCTCCGGCCTTAGCGCTACCCGGATCGTCGGAATATTTTTCCGCGAGCTGGGCAAAATCGCCGCCGGCTTTGACCTGCTTCAAGACGTCTTCCGCTTTGGCGCGGGCATCGGCGACACCTTTCTCATCTTCCTGGGCGCCCGCTGCTGGCAGCGGAGTCTTGATCAAAATATGAGCGACCTTCACTTGCTCGGGGACGCGGAACTCGTCGCCGTGCTGACCGTAATATGCTTGCAACTCCTGGTCGCTGACCGTGGTATTCGCCGCCGTTTTCGCGCTGTCAAACACGACATACTTGATCTGCCGCTTTTCGGGGATGGTGTTGTTGTAGGTTGCCTTGTTGCGGCCGTAATACGCCTTCAGTTCGTCGTCGGTGGGGTGCAGTTCCTTGAGGATGTCGGCCTGCGCGATCACGGCGTACTCGAACTTGACCTTGACGTTGCGGTGCTCGAAATCGTCGCGCACCTCGGCGTCGCTGACAAAGGCGCTGCTGGAAACCAGAGCGTACAACTTGCGCCGGAGAATATCGTCCTTCACTCGTGCTTCAAACTGAGGGACGGTCATGTCGGCGTGCTGGATCATGTCTTCGTAGGCTTCCTGGCCGATGAACTTACCCTCGGGGAAGAAGGTGGCGGCGTATTGCCCGTGCTGGAGTTCCTCGCGAAGTTCCTCGTCGTTGACGCGGAGGCCAAGGTGTTGCGCCTCGGCAACCAGAGCCTTCTCATTGATGAGCCGCTCGGCCGCCTGATTGGCGAAATATGGAAGCAGCATGCTGGCCTGCGGTCCGCCCTTGGGAAACTGCTGGTGGATCATGTTGCGCGCCTCGCGCTGGACTTCGGGCACGGTCACGGTCTGATCGCCGATCGTGGCCAGGACGCCCGCGGGAGGCCCACCGAGACCGGCGTTGGAACCGAAGCCCGGGATCAGGGTGATCGCCATCGAGGCGCAGATGAGGACGAGCAGTGCGCCAAGAATGATCTTTACGGTTGGCCCTGCATTTTGAAGCTGTCGAATCATAGTTTGGATAACTCCGTGTCGGGTAATTCCGTGGGCTTCCATGGTGCTGGAAGGCTGGATTTACGATTATAAACCAGGCAGCGAGATGGCGGCCGGCGGCAAAGTGGGGCGCGGCGGTATCCTGCTAAATTCCTCTATTGAATCGAATTAATAAAAGTGCTATGAACGTTATGGCTGCTATTCGCAAGCACCGTCATTGCTTAACTTTTCATCATTTTCAGTATCCTTAAGAAGCACTGAGGACAACTCCATGAAGAAATTGCGGCTCCTGCTACCGTTTTTTTTGATTGCCGTCGCTTTGGCCCAACCCGAAGTCCAGCCGAGTCCCGCCCTGACGCTGCCTTTGCGGGAAGGCTGGGCGGTGCAGTCTTCCGCGAAAGTGACGGGGAGCGGTGAAGCAATCTCCAGCGCCACCTACCAGGCCGAGAACTGGATGCAGGCCGACGTTCCGACTACGGTGGTGGCGGCGCAGGTAAAGAGCGGCGTGCTGCCCGATCCTTTTTATGGGAAGAATTTGCGGGGTTACCCGGGAGTCGGGTATCCCATCGGCGCCAATTTTTCAAATATCGCGATGCCGCCCGACAGTCCCTATGCGGTGTCGTGGTGGTACCGCAAGGAGTTTTCGCTGTCCGATGGTTTCCTTGGAAAAACGGATCTTGCCGGGAAAACCGTGTGGCTGAATTTCCGCGGCATCAACTATCGCGCCAACATTTTTCTCAACGGAAAGCGGATCGCGGATTCCGATCAGGTGGCGGGCGCATGGCGCACCTACGAGTTCAATGTGAGTTCCGCGGTCAAGCCTGGAACAAACGTGCTCGCGGTGCAGGTCTGGGCGCCGACGGAGAACAGTCTAGCAATCACCTTCGTGGACTGGAATCCCGCGCCGCCCGACAAGAACATGGGGCTGTGGCGTGAGGTGTATCTGACGGCCAGCGGAGCGGTGGCGCTGCGGCATCCGGCGGTGCTCTCAAGAGTGGATTCGCCCGGGAACAAAGCGGCGCATTTGACGGTGACTGCGCTAGTGAAAAATGCCAGCGACCATCCGGTTCACGGTACGGTGAAAGGCCGGATCGAAAACATCGAGTTTGCGCAACCCGTGGAACTGGCGGCGGGAGAGTCGAAAGATGTGGTGTTCACGCCGGGCCAGTATCCGCAGCTCAACCTTAGCAATCCGCGACTGTGGTGGCCGGCGCAGATGGGGACTCCGAACATGTACGAACTGAAACTTTCATTCGAAGTGAACGGCGAGGTTTCCGATTCGTCGCATACGAGGTTCGGCATTCGCGAAATCACGTCGGAAGTCACGGAGCCGGCGCCGAATCGCGCGAAGCGGCTGTTCAAGATCAACGGCAAGAATATCCTCATTCGCGGCGGCGGCTGGACTCCGGACATGATGCTGCGCCAAACCCCAGAGCGACTCGCCGATGAATTCAACTACGTGCATGATCTGGGACTGAACACGGTCCGGCTGGAGGGCAAACTCGAAACCGAGGAATTCTTCGAGATGGCCGACCAGCAAGGCATTCTGGTGATGGCGGGATGGTGCTGCTGCGATTTCTGGGAGCACTGGGGGAGTTGGAAGGATGAAGATTTCGAGATCGCCAAGGCCTCGTTGCGCGATCAGATGTACCGGCTGCGAGGCCATCCCAGCATGCTGACGTGGCTGAACGGCAGCGACAATCCGCCGCCACCGGACGTGGAAGAGATGTATTTGAAGATTGAAGCCGACCTGCGGTGGCCGAATCCGGTGGTGTCATCGGCGACGGCGAGAACGACCACGGTGACGGGCGGAAGCGGCGTGAAGATGAGCGGGCCGTATGAGTACGTCGCGCCATCGTATTGGACAGCGGACCCATATTCTCGAACCAAGGGGGATGGCTGCAACACTGGCGGGTGCGGCGGGGCTTATGGGTTCAACTCCGAAACCAGCATGGGACCGGCGGTTCCGCCGATCGAAAGCGTGGAGCGCATGGTTGGGAAGGACCATCTTTGGTCGGCGGACGGGCCGTTGGATGAGTATTGGAATTTCCACGCCGGCGGCGGCGCGTTTAAGACGATACGAGTGTTTACCGAGGCGTTGAATGCGCGCTACGGAAAGTCGGGCAGCGCGGAGGACTTCACCTACAAATCGCAGCTCATGACTTACGAAGGCGTGCGCGCGATGTATGAGGCCTACAGCCGCAACAAGTACACTTCGACGGGCGTGATCCAGTGGATGCTGAATAACGGGTGGCCTTCGATGATCTGGCATCTCTACGACTACTATTTGCGGCCGGGCGGCGGATATTTCGGCGCGAAGAAAGCGCTGCAGGCGCTCGACCCCGTCTACGGATACGACGATCACGCGGTGTGGCTGGTGAGCAGCCAGTATGTCGACGCGAAGGGATTGAAACTGACGGCGCGGGTGTTCAATCTGGATGGAACGCAGAAGTTTGCGAAGGAAGTTGGGGCGGATGCCGCGGCGGACAGCACGGTTCGGCTGTTTGAGATTCCAAAGATTGAGGGATTGTCGGCGGCGTATTTTCTGGATCTACGCGTGACGGACAGCGGCGGCAAGCTGGTGGGATCGAATTTCTATTGGCTCTCGGCAAAACCGGAAACGCTCGACTGGGCGAAGTCGAATTGGTATACGACTCCGACGGCGTCGTATGCGGACTACACTTCGCTCGCCAGCATGCCGAAGGTGAAGCTGAATGTATCGAGCCATAGTGAGAGCGACGGCAAAGTTGCGTGGACCCGAGTCACTTTAGAAAATCCCAGCAAGGCCGTTGCCTTTTTCGTGCGCCTGAAACTCGACAAGGGCAAAGGCGGCGAGGAAATTCTGCCGGTGGTGTGGCGAGACAATTACATTTCGCTGCTGCCCGGTGAAAAGCGGGAGATCACGGCGACGTATCGCTCCAGCGGTCTGGGAGCGGCGACGCCCGAGGTTGAGGTTAGCGGCTGGAACGTTGAGTGAAGCAATTGCAGAGGTTAGAGGTTAGATTGCAGAAGTGAAAACCGCCTCGGAAGAGTGACTGGCTCCGAGGGTTTTACGTCTGCAATCTGACCTCTCACCTCTGACCTTCTATTGCTCGTCCGCTGGAATATCGAAGTTCACCAGGTCTCCGCGGAAGCCGCGGGTCTTCACCGCGCCGTAGGCGATTCCGCAAGCCATCCAAATCGACCCCGCGACCAAAGCCAGATTCGACAGATGGATCCAGATGAAGAAGCAAATGATGAAACCCAGAATCGGTGGGATCAATTGCCCCATGGTCCGATCCGCGCCCCGGATATAGTAATGTACGAGCGCTGCCAGATTGACGCCCATGAATGCGATCAGCGCGCCGAAGTTCAGTAACTCCGCGCCATTGTCATAGGTGATGAGGAACGCTCCGATGAGCGCGATCGCGCCCACAAACATCACGTTGTTGGCAGGGATTCGCGTTCTCGGATGGATCGCCCCAAAAAACTTCTTTGGAATCGCATTGCTGCGGCCCATACCGTAAAGCAGTCGCGCGGCGCCGAGTTGCGATCCCATGCCGGAACCGACGGTGGCGATCAAGAGGGTCAAGCTGATCCCCTTGGTCATGAGAACGCCGCCTGCAATACCCGCGACGTGGCTGAATACGTTCTCATCTCCAAACTGCGAGAAGACGCCGAAGTCCGTTCCGAACTTCTGGAAACTCAACAATTGAGCGCCGTAAACCTCGGCGGCCGCGAGAATTCCCGTGATCACGCAAACAAATACCGTAGCCAGAAAGATGTTCCGCCTGGGATTGTCGACCTCTTCCGACAACGTTGAAATGCCATCGAAGCCAATATAGGTGAGCACGGCCACCGAGGTCCCATGGAACACCCGATTCAAGGTGAAGGTCTGAGGGTTATAAAACGGGCGCAGAAAGTAGGCTTCCGGATACTGCGGCAGATTGAAGATGTATCGAATCGTGTACCAGAAAAACGCCAGGATGACGGCGCCCATAATGGCGCAGAGGGTCTTGTTGATGCGAGCCGAGGTCTGGACGCCGCGCAGGTTCAGTGCCGTAAACAACCCGGCAAAGAACAATGGCCAAATCAGGCCGGGATAAGGAATCTGAAAGCGGCTTCCACTCAGCAGGTCGGCCATCGCCTTGGCGCACCAGATCGTACAGATCAGCGGATTGAGAATGTAATCCATCGTCATGCTCCAACCGGTGACATAGCCGAGCGATGGATGCAACTCGCGGCCCACATAGGTATAGGCTGAACCCGCGCTCGGATATACCCGCGCCATGCGGCCATAACTCATGGCAGTGAAAACCATGGCGACCATTGCGATCAGGATGGATGTGACGACATGGCCCTGGCCGGCGTTGCTGAAAACGCCATACGCCGGCATGGGCGCCGTGGGCTGAATGACGATGATGCCGTAGAGAATCAGGTCCCAAAGCGTGAGTGAGCGCCTCAGGCGGGGACCGTCAGCGGGCGGGTTGGGCGCAGAACTCATTCAGAATCCCAAAACAAAACCCCATTATCCTGCGGAGATAACGGGGTCGGGGGAGGGCCATTCGTGGCTCGCGGAGTCGCAAAATAGAGCGGCTCTGCCGCAGTTCCACGAAATCAACTCGCATTCTATATGGAAGAGAGATTCTGTCAACGAAAAAACGCCGCGTTAAAACGCTTCTTGCCAAATCCTGAAACCGTTCCCTTGCGGTCTGGCAAGAAGCAGGTCCTTCCCCTTCGGCTCCGCTCAGGGCCAGGATGACAATCTCAATTTGACGGCAATGTTAACTTGAGGCTGAGAGCGGAGATCCTTCGCTTCGCTCAGGATGACCGCAGCGGGCTCCCGCTCGTCCACCCCAGCACGCGAAAGGCGCGCGTGCCGGGGACCCCGGCTCACTCACGCCCGCTAAGCGCGGTCACTTCGGCTGCATCGTCTGGGCGACCATCACCTGGCGTTTGAAATTCTCCATCATGTGCTCTTCGAGCCGCACTTCGGTAGGGCGCTTGGCGAGGGTCATGGTGTCGATTTTGTCTTGCAGTTTGAGCAGCGCGTAAAACAGATTCTCGGGACGTGGCGGGCAGCCGATCACATAGACATCCACCGGCACGATGCGGTCGACGCCCTGCAATACGGCGTAGGTGTTGAACGGGCCGCCGACCGACGAGCAGGCGCCCATCGAGATCACCCACTTCGGCTCGGGCATCTGGTCGTAAATGCGCTTCACAATGGGCGCCATCTTCAATGTCACGGTGCCAGAGACGATCATCAGGTCGGACTGGCGCGGGCTGGGGCGGAAGACCTCCGAGCCGAAGCGCGCGATGTCGAAGCGCGAGGTGGAAGACGCGATCATCTCGATGGCGCAACACGCCAAGCCGAACGTCATCGGCCAGAGCGCCGACTTGCGCGCCCAGTTGAAGACGTAGTCCACGGTCGAGATCATGAAGTTCTTTTCGAATTTGTTCTGCAGCCAGCTCATGGGTCCTCGTTCGCTACAGGATAACCCAACGATCATACGCCGGGGCGTGATGGAGGTCACATGTAGCTACTAGCTTCTAGCTACTGGCTTCTAGCGAGCGAGGGCCGAGCTGTCAAGAGCAACGGGCCCGGTTGCTAGTAGCTGCCGGCCAGTAGCTAGTAAATCGTGTACCCCGGCGCGGGATTGCGAACGTCGGGCTTGGAGGCCATGAGCAACAGCGCGCCGACGCGCTTGAAGGCCTTGAGGTCGTCGAGCGAATGGAAGGATGTTGTCTGGTAGTTTTCGGGCGTGGGGGTGTCGTCGGGAATCTGCGCGTACTCCACATTATGGAAGGCGTGCTTTTTCAGCAGGTCGACGTATTCCGCCGCCGAGCGGACATGCACGGGCACCTTCAACTTGGGCACCCATTGCAGCGAATACGGATTGTCCTTGTAGAGATTGATCAGGATAAACATCCGCCCATGCGGCGCCATGACGCGAAACAGCTCGGCCAGGGCGCGGTCCTGATCGGGATAGTAGTAGAACGACTCGACCGATAGCACCTTGTCGAAGAAGTTTTCTTCCCACGGAATTTGTGCCGCCGACCCGACGACGAACATCACGTTATCGAATTCCTTCGAGGCGGCGCGAGCTTGTCGCACCATTTCGTCGGAGATGTCGACGCCGACGACCTGCCCGAAGCCCTGCGGGCCTTCGGTGACGAGGCGGGCCAGCAAGCGGGTCGCCCAGCCCGATCCGCAGCCGAGATCGAGAATGCGCTCGCCGGGTCGGAGAGCCATGCGACGCATGGTTTTCTCGGTGATGTCGAGGTGATGGTTCTCCATCTTCGGGCCTTCGCCTTGCTCGGCCCAGCGGTTGAATTCGTGCTGGAGGCGCTCGTCGGGAGAGATGGGGGGTCCTGACATAAAATAGTTCTTCGCGAGTCTAAAACTAAGCTGCGGACCACGGATTTACAACCTCGATCCCGCAGTCTTCGAAATCATCGGTATCGCGGGTAGCAAGTGTGGCCCCGCTCACTCTTGCAATCGATGCAATCTGCGCATCCGCATAGCCGACCGGCCGTCCGAGCGCGCGGCGATGAACCACGATTCTCGAAAAAGGACGCGCCGCTTCGCTCTCGAAGGCGAGAACTCGACCCAGCAGCAATCCTGTGAACGTCTTCTCCGCAGCGGTCAGCAAGGATTCCCGTCGTTTGCCGGGCGCGATCAACTCAATGCCATAGAAGATCTCTGCCTCACTCACCGAAGTTGTGAACAGTTCCTCCTCAGGCTGTTTCGCCACCCATTGCGTCACCCGCGGATCGGGCGCCACTCGCATCAACTCGAAAAGCACGTTCGTGTCGAGAATGATCATTCGTCGAACTCAGGCGGGGGCCCGACGGGCTCTCTCTTGGGCAATTCCAGCTCAACACCGCCCAGCGGCGCAAACAGACGATGAATCCTTTCCGCGATATTCCCCGGCCGCGACGACATAACCAGCGCCGAGCGCAGAATCTCCCGCGCCTCCTCCTCCATGGAACGTCCATGTTGGGCGGCACGGACCCGCAGCCTGACCTTCGTCGCTTCATCCAGTTTTCGGATCGTGATCGCTGCCATGCTATCAATGATAGCATTGATGGCAATGATAGCAACACTAATTTAAATGGTTTATTCACAATCAGTTAACTGGTGGCAATGCTCTCGAGATCGCGGAAGAACGCCGGATACGACACTCCCGCGGCATCGGCGCCGTGAATTGTCGTTTCGCCTTCGGCTCGTAGTGCGGCTATGGCGAAGGCCATGGCGATGCGGTGGTCGCCGAAAGAATCAAGTTCGGCGCCGTGCAAGCGCTGGTTGCCGGGAATCTTCATCCCATCGGGGCGCTCTTCGATTTCTGCGCCCATCTTGCGAAGATTCGCCGCCACGGCGGCGATGCGATCCGACTCTTTCACGCGCAGTTCTTTGCCATCGCGCACTTCGAGGCCGCCGCTTGAGTACGGCGCAACCGCCGCCAGCACCGGAATCTCGTCGATCAGCGCGGCAGTATCGGCGCCGGCAATCGCAGTTCCCTTCCACTCCGCGCCGCGTGCTTCGATCGTTCCGACCAGTTCGCCTTGCTGGGATTCGAGGTGCGCGACCGCGACGCCCAATCCCATCTGCATCAGGATGTCGAGCAGACGCGCGCGCGTGGGATTCATCAGAATTCCGGGGAGGGTGATCTGCGATCCGGGAAATAATGCGGCGGCGCAGAGAAAGAAAGCGGCGCTCGAAAGATCGCCGGGCACGTGCGCCTCAATCGCATGCAGACGCTGTCCGCCCACGATGCGTGAGGCGTTGCCTTTGCGCTCGACCTCCGCGCCAAACGCCCGCAGCGCAATTTCGCCATGATCGCGGGTGCGGATCGGCTCCTCGACCACGGTCTCGCCGTCGGCAAAAAGTCCGGCAAAGAGGACACACGATTTCACCTGCGCGCTCGCCACTTCGGGCATGTAGTGGATTGCCTTGAGCGGGCCGCCTTGAATTTTGAGCGGAGGGCGTCCGCCTTCGCTCGACAAAATTTTTGCTCCCATCTCCGAAAGCGGCGTCATGATGCGCGCCATCGGCCGACGCGAGAGCGAGTCGTCTCCGCACAATTCACTGGTGAAGGGCTGGCCGGCGAGGATTCCGCTCAGCATGCGCATGGTGGAACCGGAGTTCCCGCAGTCGAGCGTCTCGGTCGGAGCCTTCAGGCGCGGGCCGATGCCCGGGACTTCAATGGCTCCGTCTGCGTCGTTCGAGCGCTTCCACTCGCAGCCGAGCTTCGCGACGCAATCGAGCGTGCTGGCGCAATCGCGCGCCGCGGAAAAATTATGGAAACGGCTCGTGCCTTCCGCAATCGCCGCCAGCATGGCGTAGCGGTGCGAGATGGACTTGTCGCCGGGGATGCGCACGACTCCGCGGACAGAATGCGCAGGACGGACGACGATTGTCGAATCGTCAGACATGAATTAAATATAACGGAGAGAGGTCGGAGGTTTGAGGTGAGAGGTCAGATTGCAGAGGTGAAAACCAGGGTTCGAAGGCTTTCACCTCTGCAATCTGACCTCGAACCTCTGACCTCACTGCGCCCGTGTTCGCCCAGCGGCTTCCGCTAGAATTTCCTGCGGAACTTCCCGCAGGGTCACGCAGAATTCGAACATGGGCGTTTCCGAGCCGCGGCCCCAGCGGCCGACTTCCCAATGGGCGCGGATGAACTTGACCTCCGGCCGGGTGGTCAGATCGAGCAGCAGCGGAGACTCCTCGCAATAAAACTTCTGCGGAAACGCGGCGGTCGGTTTCGGGTCCCACGTGACGCCATCCGGCGAGCCAAAGACGCCGACGTCGAGCGATTCCTGCTCGATGATGTTGGTGATGGCGAGCGTAAGAAGAAAGACCCGGCCGGCGGCGTGACTCACATCGAGCGTTGGGCCGTCGCCTTTGACGTTGACCACGGTGTTTTCGGGAACGAGGAAAGCTTCCAGCATAATGGGGCGATTCTAGCAGAGGCGGTGGCGGAGCGGCTGTGACGGTTGTCGCAGGCGCGCGGACGGGGACACGCAGCGGCTGCGACACTTCGCATATGATCTAGAGTTCAGCGTGAGGCTTGGTTCCGCTTGCAGAAACCCGACAAGGCGACGGTCGCGACCATGGTGGCCGGGATGTGCACTTTTCTCAACGTCTACTGCACTCAGCCCTTGCTGCCGCTGCTGCGCGATACTTTTCATGCCACCGAGTTGCAGGTCAGTTTCACGGTGAGCGCGACGATTTTTGCGACCGCTCTCACCGCGCCCATCATCGGCATGATCGCCGAACGGCGCGGACGCAAGAAGGTCATCGTACCTTCGTTGTTTTTGCTGGCGATTCCCACCGCGCTGGCGGCGACTTCGACTAGTTTGCACGCGCTTATTTTCTGGCGCTTTGCGCAGGGACTCTTCGTGCCCGGCGTGATTGCCGTCATGCTCGCTTACGTGAATGAAGAATGGGCCGGACGTGGCGTGGGACGGGCCATGTCGTCGTACATCACGGGAACGGTAATCGGCGGATTTCTCGGGCGCTTTCTCTGCGGCGTCATCGCGGCTCATTGGCATTGGCGGCTTACATTTTTGGTGCTCGCCGCGCTCGACTTGATCGGAGCGTTTGTGGTCCGCGCGTGGCTTCCGTTGGCGAAGAATTTTGTGCGCGCCGAACACGTGCGGCAGGTTTTGAGCCACGCCCGGCAACATCTGCGCAATCCGCGCCTCCTGGCTAACTTTGGCATGGGCGCGGCCGTCCTGTTCGCGCTGGTGGGATGTTTTACGTACGCGAATTTCTACCTTGCGGCCGCGCCATTTCATTTGAATTCGGCGCAACTGGGCAGCATCTTCTTTGTCTATCTGCTGGGAGCGGTCATCACGCCGCAAGCGGGCCGCTTTCTCGATCGCTTCGGCTTCCGCCACACTACGGTCATCTATTGCGCCATGATGATCGCTGGATTGCTGCTTACCTTGGTCAAATCGCTGCCGGTCGTCATCGTCGGCCTCGCCATTTTTTCCTCGGGAGTTTTCGTGGCGCAAGCTGCAGCCACGGTGCAGACGGGTGCGATCGCCGGACGCGCGCGATCGTCGGCCGCCGGACTCTATGTAACTTTCTATTATTTGGGAGGAAGTGTGGGCGCGACGCTGACCGATTTCTTCTGGCGTTGGAAAAGTTGGCTCGGCTGCGTGGTTTTGTTCGGTGGAGTTTCGCTGGTGAGCTTGTGGCTGGCGCGGATCAGCAGCCGTCCACTCGACCGGCTGGATTCGGCGGAGATCGAGTCGGTGGGCGATTGAGTCGCAGAATCCCGACTTCTGGCCCGGAATAATTTCTTGGTTAGCTCGTCATCCACCAATGGTCTTTGCCATTCAACGCTGTGTCACCGTTGGCTTCCATCCGATGAGGCAGGTGGGCCGCAGATTACACCCCGATTGTGTGGCCCGTTCACATAAACCGGTGCATTTGCGGCCACCCAAAGACCAACCGCTGTCGTAGTGTTTTCGACGGTTTCGGGCACGACCGCGGGGGTATCGTGCGGATATGTGTCTTCGTAGTTGTCGACCGACCATTCGGAAGGAATGGCTTGTTGCTGGCTCAAATAGCTGACAAACGCCTGCGTGTCGGCACTAAAAGTATTGGTGGTGAATTGACGGAAATAATCCAGCTTGCCTTTGGCATTGGTGGGCCAGGGGAAAGGAGAAAGCAACATGGTCGTGCGCAGGCCGTGTTCATTGCCCCATTGGATGGCCTGTACGATGAATTTCTGGTAGCCGGGGCCGCTTCCTCCAGTCAAAAAGAAGTTAGGCGGAACATCGAAAGCGATGGCCCGGCCATACAGCGCCTCACCGCGCTCCAGCGCGTAGTAGGGGTTGGTGGCAAAGACGTGATCTCCCAGTTTTGGTTCGTTCCGGCCATTGGGGCCCGCGACCGGAGCAACGGTTTCGATACCGGCAGTTCTGGCCGCGTCCACGTACTCCCGCCAGAGCTTCAAGGCTTTTTGCAATTGTTTCGGAGGGACGCTATCGGACGGCGTGTTTACATTCGCTTCCGTGGGGTGAAGACCATTTTGTATGTACACAGCCTGGTAGTAACCGTAGCTTGGGGGAAGCGTGAAGTAATCCGCGCCGACTTGTCCGAGTTCAGCTTGCCCAGGCCCGGTTCCGGTGAACACGCTCTCGATGGCTTGGAGGATGCTCGGCGGGTGCTCGGCTGCGACGATGGCATTGTTGTGCTCGTAGAGCCCCACGTGGCCGGTTTGGAGGAGTTCGGTGAATTGGTCGCCGTTTTCGAGGCCATCGAAACCGCCCGTCCCACCGACGAAAATGTATACGCCGAGGCTTGCGCAGGCAGTGTTTCCTGCGGAGTCGACGGCAGGGCTGTCCTGCGGCGCGGCATAGGCGGCGGGGATGGCTACGGCGATAGCCGCGAACAACGCTAGATGCCAGAATGAGTGGCGCACACAGATCTTGGGCATGGCATTCCCTCCCCACGCAACTAATATTAAACCCAGCATTACGGGGAAGGTTGCGGAGAATACTCAGGCATACGCCCAAGCCGCCCCGGGCCGGGCAAGATTGACATAGGCAACGCTCTTGCGACGAACGAATGCGTCCGTCGCTACGTGAGCACTCCATCCAGAAACTGGCGCAGGATTTTGCCGACCAACTCCGGTTGTTCCCACGGCGCGTAGTGGCCAGCTTTCGGAATCACCTTCAAGTGGCTGCCCGCGATGTTCTGACGCATGAATTCGCCATCGGCTGGGGTTGAGAACGTATCTTCTTCGCCAATCACGATTAGCGTGGGCACGTTGATTGTCTTCAGATCCGGCACTGAGTCGGGGCGGTCGGCCATTCCGCGTTGCACCTGGCTGATATCTTCGGCGGACATTTTGCGCATCATGACGAGGGCCCCGGCGACTACGTCGGGACGTGTGGCGACCGTGGTGCGACCCATCAGCTTCGGAATCATGGCTTCGAGAAACGGTTCGGTTCCCTGCTCCAGCACAGTGGCCGCGGCTTGCAGGCGATTTGAGCGGGCTTCGGCGGTATCGGGCTGAGGACGCGTGTCGCAGAGCGCGAGCGCGGTCACACGGTCGCGAAAACGGCGCCAGAATTCGAACAGAGTATATCCGCCAATGGAACAGCCGACGAATGCGGCCCTGCCAACGTCGGCGGCATCGAGGACGCGGGCAACGTCGGTTGCGTGCTTGGCCATGAGGGCAGGCCCTTCGCCGATTGCCGAGTCGCCGTGGCCCCGGAGATCGGGGAGGATCAGGCGGTAACGCGATTCGAGGGCGACTGCCACCGGATTCCAGAATTCGTGGTCACAGGGAAAGGGATGGAGGAGAACGACGGGTGGGCCGCTCCCGCGAATCTCGTAGAAGATCTCGGCATCGTCGCTGCGCAGGTGTTCCATGGGAGAAGATTATAGGTTGGGCAGCACGGGCGAGACGCCCGTCCCTCCACCAGAAGTGGAATTAGCTCGTGACCGGCTGATGCGACGACGCTACGGGCAACAGGTACGGCTCTTCGGGAATGATGATCCAGGCCAGCACGTAGGCGACGAGGCCGGGGAAGATTCCGCAGGCGAGCGTGATGAAGAACCAGAGGATGCGCACCAGCGAAGTATCGAGTTCGAGATACTGCGCCAGTCCGGCGCATACGCCTCCGATTTTTCGGTCGGAGCGGGAGCGCGTCAGTTTCCTCGGCATGGGCGGAGCACCCACCACGTTGCCGCAGTGAGAGCAGAAACGGCCGTCTTCAGCGATGATCTTGCCGCAAGCGTTGCAGTACATGGTTGTGTCTCCCTTGTATAGGATACGACGAACGGCGGGAAAAGGTTCCAAGAACCGCTTTTAGCTCTTAGCTCTTAGCTTTTAGCTAAAGGCTAAGAGCCAATGGCCAAAAGCGCTTTTTACTCCCGGTATGCTTCCTTCATCCTGTTTCGCGCTTTGTCGGCTTCGGCATTGCCGGAATTGATGGCCACGACCGCTTCGTATTTCTTCAGGGCTAAATCGCGCTTTCGAAGCTGGTCGTACATTTCGCCGGCTCCCAGATTCGCTTTCTGCAGGAATTCCGGGTCGGCGGCGGAGACCTGGGTTACCAGTTCGTAGGCGGCCGCGGCGGCTTCATATTTCTTCTGGCTGCGCAGCAGGTCGCCCAGCGCCAGCGCGGCGATTTCGTAGTGCAGATTGCCGTACTTTCCGTCGCGCCCGTTCTGCCACACGCGGCGATACTGCTGTTCGGCTTCTTCGTTCTTGCCGGAGGCACGCAGCAGGTTCGCCTGTTCGAGCGGCAGAAGATAGCTGCGCGGAAACCGCGAACCGATGACGCCCGCAATTTCGTAGGCTTCAGCGTAGCGATGCTCGCGACGCAAGAAGACCATGAGCACGACTCCGGCATCCACGCTGGTTTCGCCATTGGAATGGAAATCCTCGGTCAGATATTGCAATCCTTTTTCTTTGTCGCCGCTCAATCCGACGAGCGCCACGGCCATCTTGACCGCAAAGGTCAGGCTCCCCATCACATAGTTGTGGGCTCCGACGACCAGCTTGGCGTCGGTATAGTGCGGATCGAGTTCGAGAACGCGTTCGTGATCGCGACGCGCTCCCACGGCATTGCGCAGCGCGGAAAACCAGGCGCGCTCGATGAGAGCGGTGTAGAGCGCGAACTGTCCGCGGGTAACGCCGCGGGCATAGAGCATATCGACGTTGTTCGGATTGGGCGCCAGTTCGGCCTCTTCCAGTTTTTCGGCCTGCTGCACTAACTGCTTGATGCGCGCCTTCTGCACGGGGTCGGCGGGACGGTGCGCTTGTCCGATAAAGCTGTCGTTCGCGTATTCACCGGCATTCATCGCGCCCATGCGATACAACTCCCGCACCTGAACCGCGGAAAGCAGATGATTCACGGCAAAGGGATCGTTCGGATGACGCGCGAGGATGCGCTCGAAATCCTGAACCGCAAAGTCGTAGTCGAGGTTGTAATAGTGATCGATGGCAGACTGATTCAGGGGATCCGTGGGACGGAACTCGATCGGGCGAATCTCAGGGGGGCGGGAATCGGCTGAAATTGTGGGCTCCGCTGCGCGGCAAAACTGGGCGAGAACCAGCAGCATGAGGGCAATCAGAGCAGGTCGAGGCCGGGAGAAGGAGAAGAACACGCTTTCTTAAGTTTAGCCGATTCGAGTTTTGTTTCGCGGACTCGTTTGGCCCTAGGCGGAGGCGGCTTCCCGGCCTTGCTCGGCGGGCTTTGCGCTGGACGCGGGTTTGCGAATCGGTAAGGGCTCGGCTGGAGTGGGCATTCGCCGCTCGACTCTTCCGATAACCGGCCGATCGGATGCGCCGGCGATGGAGAGCGACACGAACCGGTTCTCGCTCCACAGACGATCAATCAATCGGCGCTCGCGCGGTCGCAGAACCTGCTGCGGCAGCGAGAAGAAATTACGGAATGTCCAAAGCAGATACGCGCGCTGTAGCAGATTCGGCTGCACGTAGCGCGGACCGATGGCGGTATCCAGTTGAATGATGCCATCGGTGAGTTTTTCAATCCACATACTGGTTCTACCTGTACAAACTGCTTAATCCGCTCACATTTCGAGAGCGGGCCATTATTACACCCCCCTGTGGAAAATTGCAAAGTCGCCTTGTCTTATTGGAAAACGGCGGACCGTTTTCAGCTGATCTCGGGCACGAATTCCATGCGATCGAGGGTGGCGGCAATGCCCAAGCCCTTGCCCGCCGATTCCTCCACGCGCACGACCGAGGCTTCGCAGAGCGTCCATCCTCCTGGACCCATCCCCATGCCTGGAGGGAGCATGATCACCAGTTCCAGTTTCGATCCGGCTTTCATCTGCGATTCGGAATATAGAAAAATGCCCGAGGAACTGAGATCGCGGGTCAGACCCGCGTGCTCGCCGCTCTCGCCACGCACCTTGACCGGGACTGCAACGGGAACACGCTGGCTGGAACGCCGGTCGTTGGGATTGGAGTTGGAGTTGGAATTGGAGTTGGAATTGGGTGTAGGTGTTGTTTTCTCCGCCATATGCTGAGGAAGTGTACTCCAGTTTGCGGGGAACGTGGGAGCGGAGATGGGCAAAAAAACGCTCCTCTCGGCGGTTGCGAGAGGAGCGGGCAAGAACTCTTCTAAGTTAGAAGGTGAATTTGAGCGCCAACTGAATGCCGCGCGGGCCGCCGCCGCCGAGGAACGGGTTACCGATACCCACGTCGCCGGTGGCGCTGATGACGCCGCTCCCCGTTCCGGTGGCATTACCCACTTCGCGCTGGACGCCCCCAACGTTCGCAAGGTTGAAGCCGTGGATAGCCGGGTCGGCGATAAAGGCTGGCAGGAATGGGTTGGCGAAGTTGGGGTGATTTGGAAGGTTGAAGAAATCGGCGCGGAATTGCATTTTGATCCGTTCCGTGAGTGCGGTGGTCTTATAGATAGCGAAGTTCAGCTCTTTAAAGGATGGACCGCGCAAAGAGTCGCGACCCTCATTGCCGAAGTGACGCGTGCCAGGAACACAATCGGCGGCCACGCCTCCAGCCGTCGCAACGTCCACTGTGCAGGGAATGGCAAAGGAACTGAGATCCACGAAATTCCCGGGGTCGTTCGGATGATAGCGGACCGGGCCGACCACGTCGGGCCGATCAAAGCCGCTGCCGCTGCCGCTGTAGTCGTCCTCGAAATTGTAGTTGAATTGGAAGGGCTGTCCATCCTGCAAGGTCAGCACGCTGTTGAGGCCCCAGCCATTCTTCGCGCGCTGCCAACTCCCTCCCATCTTCGGGAGCTCATAGGCGAAGTTCCAGCTGAAGCGGTGCGGAATGTTGAAATTTGAAGGGCCGTACTCAAGCTGCGGATTGTGGCTGTCGTTAGGTTGGGCGGCGTTGGGCTCGAAGTCTTCGCCGTCGCTGGAGTTGTCCATGGAGCGCGACCAGACGTAATTCGCAATGGAGGTGATGCCGTGCCATCCGGTGATGCGTAGGCTCAACTGTAGCGCGTTGTAGTTGGACTTGCCGGTGGAATTTTCCTGAAGAATGTAGAAGGCACCGTAAGGATTGCTCTCGTAGTTGCGTGGCACACCATAGGCTCCCGTGATGGCCCCCCCGGGACAAGGAATGGTCGCGACGCCGTTTGGACAGTCCGACGCCGTGATCTGTGCCTGGCTGGGCTCGCTGAGGTCAAAGAAACGCCAGAGACGATGGCCCTGGGAACCGACGTAGCCCGCCTGGATAACGGCCTTGCTGGAGATCTGCTGCTGGATGTTGAGGTTGTAGTTCTCCATGTAAGGCGTCTTGATGTTGCGATCGAAGGCGAAGGCATCGCACTCATAGCCGCAGCCGCCGGTGGTGGGGGGCGCAAACACGGGTTGCTGATAACCAATCTGTCCGCCGTTCGCGCCGCTTGAATTGATCGGATCGGCGCCGGGCAAGTTGTTGTAGGCCGGACCGGGGTCGAAGTACGGCGAATAGGGCAGATGGCCCATCACCATGTCCTGCGAGAAAGCGTCGTAGAACATGCCGAAGCCTGTGCGGACCACGGTCTTTCCTTTTCCCGCGACGTCCCACGCGAGGCTCACGCGCGGGGCGAAGTCCTTCTTGTCCGGGTTGTAAAGGCTGTTGAGACCGGGCTGTCCTACTTGAGTGAGTGTGAAAGTATCATTGACGGGATCGAGATTGGTGATGTTGCTGAGGAGGTTGTTCTTTTCCTGGACCACGCCGAAGTAGTCCCAACGGAGGCCATAATTCAAAGTCACATGCGGTGTGAGGCGAAAGCTGTCCTGGGCATAGAAACCAAAATTGTTCTCATAGGTGTGACGGGTTGAGTCTCCGAAGTATTGGAAACCGCCATCGACATAGCCGGCGAGGAAGTCCTGGAGCCCCGTACTGCCGCTGCCAGGAATTGCTGGATTGCAGGCAACGAGTCCGCAACCGCTGAAGCTCAACTTCCCGCGGAAGTACTTGTCGAAATACTGTTGCACGGTGTTGCGGTGGAAATCGAAGCCGAACTTCACGCTGTGCTTGTTGATTTTCCAGGAAAAGTTGTCGAGGACCTGGTCGTTGCTGTCGAAACGATGGCGTGGAACACTGCTGGTCGCGCCGAGCTGCGCCACGCCACTTACGAAGATATCCGGCAGGCCCTGGTCATTGAGCCCTCCACTGCATTCCGAAGAAAGGGTGGCGTCGCACAGGCCAATCGAACTGGGGTTGAAATTCTGGTCCGCGGGGAAGAACCCTTCAGCAAACCGGTTCCAGCCGTAGCGCAGTTCATTGATTTTATTCGACCCGATCGTGCGCGTATAGGAGAGCGAGACCAGTTGCACCCGCGTGGGCGTAAACGTGTTAAAACCCGGCAACTGGCCGCCACTGGCGGTGAGAGCCAGCGGGAACGACTGGATGCTGTCTCCGAAGAAGTAACGTCCGGTGAGGGTATTGTTGGTGTTGATACTGTGGTCGATCTTGGCGATGAAGCTAGTGAGATCGTTGTACGACGGGGATATCACGGAGGCGGTACCAGGCGTGGGGGTCAACCCCGGGCCCGGCGGTGTTCCTTTCGCCAGGTTTGGCGCAGGCCAAGGCTTGAGCGCCAGAAGCGCCTGAATCACGCCAGACGGGTCGGTGGAATCGGTGGGTAGCAACGATCCATCGGGGGCGTTGCCGGTTGGTACGGATGCGATCGTCACCACTCCCACCGGCTCCTTCTGTCCTTCATAGTCGAGGTAAAAGAACGTCCGGTCCTTGATGATCGGGCCGCCCAGCGAAGCGCCGTACTGATTGTTATGGAACGGCGCTCTGGGGGTGCCTACCGGATCGAAGTAATTTCGAGCATCCAGCGCGTCGTTGCGGAAATATTCGCCGGCGGTTCCGTGGATGGTATTGCCGCCGCTCTTGGTGACAATGTTAACGACCGCACCGGCGTTGCGTCCATATTCGGGCTCGAAGTTCGAAAGAACGTTGACTTCGGCCACTGCGTCGATCGGAAGGATGGTCGAGGGCGTGCCAAATACTCCCGCCTGATTGATGGCCGGGTCATTGCGGTAGCCGTCATTCATGTCAGTGCCGTCGAGCAAGTAGTTGTTCGAGCGTCCGCGAGCGCCGTTCATCGAAAACTCGCCGAAGGAGCCGGGAGAGTCGGAAATCTGGTCGGGAGAACCGGCCACACCGGGATTGAGATAAATGAGCTTGGTGTAATCGCGGCCGTTGACCGGCATGTTCTCGACGGTCTCGGCACTGATGACGCCGCCAAGAGTGTTCGTCGTGGTTTCGACCATGGGCAGGTCTTCGGCGGAAACTTCAATTCGAGTCGACACCTGTCCGGTCTTGAGGGCGGCATCCACGCGACGCTCGGAGGCCACGTCGACAATGACTCCGGTCGCCACAAAGGTGTCGAAGCCGGTCTGCGTTACGGTGACGGAATATGTGCCGATGGGCAATTCAGGGACGGCATAGCTGCCATCCGCGCTCGTGATCGTGGTGCGCTCCAGGCCGGTGGCCACGTTGCGCACTTTGACCGTTGCGCCCGCGACGAAGGCTCCCGAGGAATCGGTCACGGAGCCGAGGATTGTCCCACGAAAAGTTTGGCCCACGAGCAGGGCCGCCGACAGCAGAACAAACACCACCAAGAAACGTAGTTTCATTTTCGGTTCTCCTTCGTCGCGGGCATTGAAACAGACCAATGTTCCGTGAACAGAAAAAATGTTTCGACTTGAGATTGGCGGATTATAGACGAGTGAGGGTGAAAGGTCAGTGTCGAACCTCATAGAAAAAATTAATGGGGTAGATCAGCGCATGTCGCACCGTGCGAAAACGACAAGCGGCGCGAGGTGTCAGCGGAAACCGGGGCCTTCGCAGAAAGACTCCAGGAAATCACAGATACGAATCTATGAACCTTGGTAGCTGAATGAGATCTTAGGAGAGGAGATCTTAGAAGCTGAAGGCCACGCCGCCGCGGGCCGAGCGGTCCGATTGCACGAGATAGAGCGTGCGCCCATCGCGGCCCATGACGGGCACATAGCCTTGCGCGAGAAGATTGCGAAGATCCATGAGAATTTCCATGTGTCCCGCGAAGAAGCTGGCCGGAATCGGCTGGCGGAAGCAGACGTTCAAATAAGGATCGGCCTGGCCCGGCGAAGTATTGAACTCATCGACTGGGGTCAAGGCGCGACCGCCCATGTAGCGATAGGAGGCGATCCAGCGGGTCTTGGTCCTGGGTACGGTTCCGCTGAACTTTGCGGCCACGGCCTGACGCTGTTCGGCGCGAATCCAATTCCGCGCGTCCTGCAACTCGACGTCGGGGCGGGACAGGTCGAGGACGCCGCCGTAGGAATAATCCAAGGTTGCGGTGAGATCGGAGAACAGCTTCCGCTGCAGAACCACGCGGACGCCACGCGTCGAGAAGTCGTTGCCCTGATAGCTGAAGGTGCCGGAGTAAATGTCGGGCAGAACCTCGCCCGCTTCGGCCATCATTTCTCCAGGAGCCATCAAGCCGATGCCAGTAAGCACCGGATCGGCGATTCCGTCGTCGTAGAATGCCACCTGCACGCTGTTCTTGCCGATGCGCTGGGAGAGCGATAATTCCTGGTGACGGGCTTTCTCCACCGCCGGAGAAAAGTTGGTAATGCTCATGCGCGGGGCGGTCTCGCTCAGGTCCGCGGAGGCGGATTCGAAACCATCGCCCGCCGAGCGATCGACGCCCAGACGATCTTCAAGGCTCAGGGTTGGGACGGCGCTGGCATATCGATATTCCAGAACTGTGTGCGGCGTGAGATGAAAATCCGCCGATCCAAAGGGTCGAAAGGCATTGACCCGGCCCATGAACTGGATCGTTTGTAATTCACTGCCAAACTTCATCTCCACTTTGTCGCCGAGCACGACGCGGTCGGAACTTGTGACCGAGAGCGCTTGCAGAGACGCGCCCGGCATGGCGTCCGAATCGGGCGAATTCAGCCGCAGGGCGGTAATCGCCACCGAAGGTTCAAAAACGCCGTTGAAACGGCTCGCATAGGTTGTGCGGAGCACGGCCGACGGGGCGCCTTGGCCGTCGGAATCATAGCCGACGTTGCCGTTCAGGCGCAGGATGCCACTCGACAGCAGCGATCGCTCGACGGCAAAGCCCGCCGTCATATCGGAAGGACTGCCAAACCCTTGGCCTGGGGATCCGGCCAGGAAGGTTACCGTGCCTTTGAAATCCTGGTCGGCTGCGGATTCTCCGCTTTGCGCCACCACGGTGGTGCCGTCTGGTAGCACCCGCAGGATGGGACGGTTGGCCACCGAGCGCAAGGTCCACTTCCAGTCGTCATCGTCCGCCGGACCTCGCAGGGGCACCAACTGGATGGCCTCGAAGAGCGTGGTCAGGGTGACGTTCACCATGAGCCTTGCGCCCGCGCGGACGCCGATTTTGTCGCGCAGGGAAGGCAGGAATGACGGGGCGCTTACTTTGACGCTATAAGTTCCGGGCACGAGACTGGCGACCGAGTAGAAGCCGCGATCGTCGGTAAAGACCTTCAGCGCCTGGGCGGCGGAACCGAGTATCTCCACGGCCGCGCCCATTTGCGGAGCGCCGCTGCCGTCGCGCACGAATCCAGAGATCGCACCGGTCGGGGTCGCGGCCCATGCCGAAGCGGTCAAGCTCCCGGCAGTAACAACGACGACCAGAACAAACCCGAGCTTTTGGAACATTGCGCCCATCACCTCTGGGGGACCAAGCAGCAGTCTACTCCACGGCAAAGGTTGCCGTTGGATCCACCGTCTGCTTGGAAAGGTTGTCGTTCACCTTGATCTCGATCTTGTACAGGCCCGGCGGCAGATTCGCGGCCGAAAGCGTCTTCTGTAGCGTGACCTGGTCGCCCACATTGCCCATCGTGTCGGTCGATTCGACGGTATGGATGACAGCCTTGTGATTGGCATCCGTCACGTTGTATTCAAAGGTGGCGGAAGGCTTGTGGGTTTTATCGTCCACGCTGAGATTGTAAACCTGCATCCAAAAATTCAGCTTCTGATTGCGCTTGAAGGAAATGGGCTTGCCGTCGGAAGGCGCTACCCGGGGACGCACTTTCATGGTCCCGATCACGAAATTGCCCGTACCCACGTTCTTGGTCGCGACCTGCTCCATCTGGTCGGCAATGATGAGAGTCGAACTGCTCAGCTTGTCTTCGCTGAAGTCGGGGATCTCAATGGCCCGGCTCCAGCTCCCGGTGCGATCGCCGTTCACGTCCTTGACGACGATATCCAGGCGATAGCGATTCTGGCTGATGCGCAGCGGCAAAGCTTTCCAGTAGACCGAGGAATTTTCCGCCGTCTTGGGCAGCAGTTCCACCGGCACGTCGACCTGCACCGTGTCTTCAAAGGTTTGTACAACCTTGCCGGTCAGGGTAGTCACGCGGCCAAAAATATTGACGGTGCCGCGCTCCACGCCGTCCTTGTTCTGGAAGGTGACGTCGCGGTTCTTGAGTTGAATGGTGACCGGAACCAACACCGTATCGCTGGTCACCTTCACGAAATCCGCCCGCACATCGAACGGCATCAGGTTGACGCTGATCTTGTGGCTGACGATTTCTTCCAGGTCCTTGAATTTCACGGCCGGCGCCGCTTGCAGTTTGGCAAACTGTGCTAAGCGGTCGAATTGCTTGGTCTGCAAGTCCTGGTTGAAGGGCCCGGCGCCGAGTTGCTCCAAGCCGCCGTTGCTGAACCGGTTCGTCTTGCTCGACATCCCCATTTGTTCATACAGCGTCAGACCGGCGTTCGGGGTGTACTTTAACGCGTCCTTTTCCGAGCGGTCCAATGTCATGTGATAGTCGTTGCACATGCAGGTGTCGACGAACTCGATCATCACTTCCTGCCCGATCCCCTCGATATAGCGATAGCGCCAGGTTTCAAATGGAAACGTGGAGGTTTCGCCGCCACCTTCTTCCATGGGGCGCTCATACGTGCCACCGGAGGGATGGGAATCGATTTCATCGGGTGGTCCGAACACGATGTACATGTGGCCGCGGTCGCTCTTCCAGCCGGGGATGCCGGCCGCGAAGTGCTCGTTGGCATAGGCGATGCGCCGATAGTGCTCTTCCTTGTATTCGTTCTCTTCGGTGTCGGGGGTGGGATCGCGACGCTGCCAGAAGGCCTCAATGAACTGGTCGCGCTCTTCATCGTTGGAGAGTTGCATGAAGGTGGATCGTTCTTCGTCGGTGATGATCCAGCGCACGTCCTCATCCAACCACTTCCGGTACGTCTTGCTCAACTCGATCTTGAGCGCCTTGGCGTTCTTCTTTCGCTGCGCTTCCGGAATCGGACGCTTGAGAGGATCCGTCTGTGTCTGCGCCCCCGCGCCTTTGTCATCGGAACCACTCGCTGCTTTATCCTGAGCCGGCGAAATGGCGGCACAACCCAATGCCATCAGACCCGCCAGCACAGCCATCGAGCAACGATTTCGAAAACCTGCGGAGAACATAGAAAGGCCTACCTCACGAGAAACGCCCGTTGCTTCATTCTATGTTCATTGGATACAACCTGGCAAGAAGGGGTGGCCTGACAAAAAAAGAATTCCCGCGCCGTGCCGCTCCGCTAAATCCCTTAAGAATCCTTATTTTGCGGTCGACGCTCAAGGGTTGCTCGTTGGCGCAGCGATCCCCATGGCGCACTCGTTCCGCGAACCTTGGGCACGATATAATACAGGCATCCCGCGTCTGTCCTCCGGGAGCCCAGTGCAACTGCAACATGGAGGTTGGTTTCGCGGGAACTCGGGAACTTTCCCCTGGGTCCACACGTAACTGTTCCTGGGTCGGTGGGGCATGTTCGCGCCGCGCTGCCGCTGGAGCGCGGGGTAAGCCGGAAATGAGGAAAGACGGGAGTCCAAGCCATCGCCTGTGGTAGAGGCGGACTTGGCAGGAAGGTCGCAGGCGCCCATTCATGAAGACTTGGAAAAAAGTATTGATCGGAGTGGGCGCGGCCCTGGTGCTCGGCATCATTGTCGCCGTCACGGTTTACCAGAGCCGAAAGAACCTGGTAACGGTGCAGACCGGGAAGGTCGACAAGCAGAACCTAGCCTCGGTGGTCAGCGCTTCCGGTGAAATCAAGCCCAAGACCTACGCCAACATCGGAGCCAATGCCTTCGGCAGAATCGTCAAGCTGCACGTCAAGGAAGGCGACCGGGTGAAGAAGGGACAGTTGCTGGCGCAACTGGAGGACGTGCAACCCTTGGCCGACGTCAATTCCACACGAGCATCGGTGCAGGCGTCGCAAACCGATGCCGTCGCCGCCGAGGCCGCCCTCAACACGTCGCTTGCCGACCTGAACCGCGCCAAGTCCGACGCCGAACACGCCAAACTCGACTGGGACCGCGCGCAGGGGTTGTATACCGCCGCCCTGATCGCCAAGCAGGATTACGACGTAAAGAAAGCGACGTGGGAGCAAGCCAATGCCGGACTGGCCCAGGCCGAAGCCCGCGTCGCCCAAGCCAAAGCCCAGAAGGATTCGGCGGACCGGCACATCTCACAGAACCAGGCCAACCTGACTCGAGTTGCGGACGTGCTGCAAAAAACCACCTACACTGCGCCTTTTGACGGCGTCATCACCAATCTCCCGGTGCGCGAGGGCGAGACGGTGGTGATGGGGATCCAGAATTCTCCGGGCAGCACGCTGATGACGATTGCCGACATGTCTGTAATTACTTCCGAGGTCAAGGTCGACGAGACCGACATCGTCAACGTGCATCTTGGCCAACCTGCGGAAGTGACAATCGATGCCATCCCGCACAAAATCTTTCACGGCGTGGTCAGCGAAATCGGAGACAACGCAATTGTGCGCTCGACGGGCGTCGCGACTTCTCAATCCAGTTCGACCAGCGAGGAAGCGAAGGACTTCAAGGTGGTAGTGACGCTCACCGATCCGCCGACAGAGCTGCGTCCCGGCCTTTCCTCGACCGCCAAGATCACGACCGCGACGCGCAACAACGTGATCAGCATTCCCATTCAGGCGCTGACCGTTCGCACCCGCGCGGATCTGGCGGCGAAAGACACGAGTAAGAGTTCCGTAGAAGCCGCCAACGTTCCGGCGGACGCATCCAAGCAGAAGGAAGAAGTCCAGGGTGTGTTCGTGATCCGCAACAAGAAGGCGGAATTCGTTCCGGTGGATACGGGCATCAGTGGCACCACGGACATCGAAGTCACCAGCGGAGTAAAAGAGGGTGACGACGTGATTACCGGCAGCTATAAAGTTCTGCGCACTCTAAAGCCGGGGACGAGCGTCAAAATCGATAACTCGGCTCCGAAGAAGGAAGATGAAAGCAGTTAGGCAGAAGGTGACAGGTGTCAGTTCTCAGGAAAAACCTGGGTTCAGAGGCCGGAGACCTTAAGACCTGACGCCTGGAACCTAACCTCTGCCAGGTTAGAGCGTCTAACACAGAACGGCTGCTAGGAGAGCGCGTGCCCGAGCCCAATCCGGAGAAAGGGAACAAAATGGCGACTGCCGAGGTACTGCCAATCGATAAGCCCGCGAATTGGGCTGGACCCGATTCCTACATGATCTCCACCGAGGATTTGTGGAAGAGCTACGACATGGGCGCCGAGCAGGTGCACGCGCTGCGCGGCATCAACCTTCGCATTCAGCGCAACGAGTATGTCGCCATCATGGGGCCATCCGGGTCCGGCAAGTCGACGCTGATGAACCTGATTGGGTGTCTCGACTCGCCGACCAAAGGCCAATACTGGCTCAATGGACAACTGGTCAGCGCGCTCGACGACGACGAACTGGCCCGCATCCGCAACAAGGAAATCGGCTTTGTGTTCCAGACCTTCAATCTGCTGGCCCGTGCCACGTCGCTGCACAACGTTGAGCTGCCGCTGATCTACGCCGGGGTTCCCTCCGACGAACGCGCCGAGCGTGCGAAGGCCGCGCTGACCTCGGTCGGCATGGGAGACCGCATGAACCACAAACCCAACGAACTCTCTGGCGGACAGCGTCAGCGCGTCGCCGTCGCCCGCGCTCTGGTCAATAAGCCCGCCATCATCCTTGCCGACGAACCGACGGGCAATCTCGACTCGCAAACCGGTAACGAGATCATGGCCCTGTTCGATCGCTTGCATTCGGAGGGCAATACCATCGTTCTCGTCACCCATGAGCACGACATCGCCGAGTACGCCCACCGCATCATCTACATCAAAGACGGCGTGGTCGCCAAGGATGAGGTAAAGGAGTAACCGATCACGCACTTACTTTCCGGAAACCAGCGACTCGGCTTCCCTCCGCGCCTCGGCCAGATTCGGTGAAAGGCGGGCTACGCGCTCCGAAATCGCCTGAGCCTCGTCCAATCGTCCCGCCTGCTCCAAGGCCCGCGCCAGGAGCAAATACCCTACGTCGGTCGGTTGCACCGCCATCGCGTGCGAGTACTGGCGGACGGCCTCCGGAAAGTCGCCTTGCTTCTGCGCAATCAGGCCGAGTCCAATCATTGCCATGGCCATCGGATGCTCGGGCGTCAGTTGCAGCGCCGCTTCGTAACACTGTTTTGCCTTCATCGACTCGCCCATTTGGCGATAAGCAGAGCCGAGATTGCCATAGGCCGTTGCCCGCAGGCCCAGGTCACCCGCATGCAGAGCCACCACTTGATACCGGTCAATTGCCGCCGCTAGATGGCCGCGCCCGTGCTCATACGTGCCCAGGTTCAAATTGGCCGGCAGGTCATCCGGGCGGATCGCCAGCGCGGCCCGGAATTGCTCCGCTGCTTCTTCGGTGCGGCCCTGGCTGGCGAGGAAATCCCCCAGCGTGTCGTGCGCGATGTAATTATTCTTAGTCAACGCCAGTGTGCGCTGCCAGAATGATGGAATATCGTGCCAATATCCAACCTGACGGTACGTAAGCGTGCCGAGCACCAGTAAACAAACCACTGCGGGAACGGCAATCCATCCGGAGGGAATGCGTTGCGCTTCGAACTGCGTTCGTCCCGCCCAATCGGCCAACCCCCAAGTCAACATCAGAAACAAGCCTATGAACGGGATGTAGGCGTAGCGATCCGCCATCGCCTGCGCACCCACCTGCACCAGTCCGATCATCGGCACCAGACTGCCCAGAAACCAGAACCATCCGACCGCAAGATAGCGGCGATCGCGAGCGGGGAGCGCCAGAACAGTGATGACCAGCAACAACAGCGCCGCCCCGCCCACATGCCATGCCGGATAGAGCGTGACGGGATGCGGATACAGCGCCACCAGTTTCGCAGGCCAGATCGCCTTCCCCAGATAGCGCACATACGCAATCAACGCTGTCTCTAAGCGCAGCGGCAAATTGTATTGGGAAAAGGCCTGGATGGCGCCTCCAGCCTGTTGCGCCTTCATTGTCACCACTGCGCTCGCGGCGGAAAGCAGCAGAAGAGGTATTTTTTCCAGCACCAGCCATCCGACGGACATTCTGGGCATGCTGCCTTGCGCCTCTGGCGCGCCCAAAGACGGAGCGCCGATGCGGCGTAGCGGCCAGTAATCCCACAGCAGGAGCAGCAATGGAAACGTAATCACCTGCGGCTTGGCGAGCAGGCCAAGCGCAAACAGCAAAGCCACAGCCGCATAGCGGCGAACTCCCGGTTGGCGTGCATACCAGTCGTAGGCATACAGCGCGAGAAGAAAGAGCGTCGTGCTCAACACGTTCTTCCGTTCCGCCGCCCACGCCACTGACTCGACGTTAATCGGATGCAGCGCAAACAGGGCCGCGACCATCAGGCTGCGCCAGCGAAACCCCGTCGCGCTCTGCAGCAGCAGAAAAAGAAGGACAGCGTTGACCGCGTGGAGCAAGACGTTCCCGTAATGATGTCCGGCCGGGTTCAGGCCGAAGAGTTCGAAGTCGAGAGCGTGGGAAAGCCAGGTCAGGGGATGCCAGTTCGCCTTGTCATAAGCGGTGAAAGCCCATTTCACCGTTGCCCCCGTCAGGCCCGCCCGCACATGAGCGTTGTTGGTGATGTACTGATCGTCGTCGTAGTTGAGGAATCCGTTGTGAACCACCGGGTTGTAGCACACCAGCACAGCGATGGTGAGCAGAAGGCACAACAGCAAAGTGCGGATTCCGGGCGACGGCACGCCCCCGGAACGAGCCGAAACCGTCGCTGGTTCCAGGCGTTGGGTGCGCGCAGCCGAGGGAGGCGAACTCATAGGTTGAACGATAAGGAATGAACGATAGGACAGAACTATTCTGGGCCAGCCGGGGACAAATCGCGAGAAGGAACTGCAGAACGCGAGTTCCATTGGTTACTGCTGGGGTGGTCGTTGCGGTGGACGTCGCAAGATGAGAGGTCACCCCAAACTCCCGCCCGTCGCGGCGATTACCGCGGCGTTTCCGAGGCGCTGACTTTTTCCATACCGGGAGTGGAAGCCGTGCCGGCTGCTCCCGCCATGAAGAAGTTGTGGTCGTAAAGATTGCGGTACATGCGGCCCGCGATCTCGGCTGCTTTGGGCCCAAACGTCGGCCGTCCGCCCTGCAGGAAGACAACCGTCACAATGCGTCCAATATCGGTGTTGGCATACGAAGCGAACCATCCGAAGCGCGTGCCGGCGTGCGAGCAAGTCCCGGTCTTGCCCAGGATCGATTCTTCGTTGAAGTTCAAGCGCAGGCTGCGCGCCGTGCCGTAGGCAACCGCTCCAGCCATGCCGCCGGAAAGCTCTGGAATCACCGGCTCGATGTCGAGATGGCGCTTCACGCGCGGCTGAAAATTGGCGACTGCCTCGGGACTGGCCGGATGTTGCAGATAGAAGAGCGTGCCGCCGTTCGAGATCGCCGTCACCAGCGCGCCCAATTGCAGCGGAGTCATCGAGATGCCCTCGCCAAACGAGCACATCTTGCTGACGCCGCCAAGTTTGGCGGGGATTTCCACTTCCGGATACGTCCCCAACTGTTCGCCCGGAATACGATAGCCGGCGAGTTCGCCGAGTCCAAACTGGTGCGCGTAGTACTGCACCTTCTCGAAGCCCAGCTTGCGCCCGACCGCCTCGAAATAAGCGTTATTCGAGTGCGCGAGCGCTTCGGTCAGATTCATGCGGCTGCGGCCGCCAAGCGGAACTTGAGTTCCCTCATCGATCACGCCTTCGCTAAGCGCCGCGAGCGCCACAGAAAGCTTGATCGTCGAGCAGGGTTGCGCGCCGCTGGAGAGAGCCAGCCTCTGGTTAACTATGGCCAGGATGCGTCCGCTGGTCGGCTCAATCGCGACCACGGTCCCGTTCATGTTGCCCAAGGCGTCGATCGCAGCCTGCCGAACGACCGGGTCCTCGCCGCCCGTCACATCGCCTTCCGTAATATCGGACGCGAACGAACTGGTATGGAATCGCTCGTAATAGCGATGGCGCCTGGCGGAGGCATGCGTGGCGGAAGAACGTGCAGCGGAAGACCGTGTGCCGGCGTATTGCGAATGTGGAACGCGGCTTCGAGCCAGCGTATGCATGCGCTTCCTGGCATGCTGATTTTCCATGACGCCGTGAGTTTTCTTGTGCGGGGTGACCGTGCTGGGGTTCACGCTGGCCGCGATTCCACTCGCTCCCAGCAACATTGCCAGTCCTAGAAAAAATGCGATACGAAGAAACCAGGCCCAGAACTTCACTTCACCATCCCCGGTAGCACTTGGCCAATCTGTTGCCCACTGGATCTGTCGGCCTAGTTGTTTAGATGCAAGAGCCTCGCCAAATCAGCCCACACGAAAGACGTGTCTCTGCAACTATTCGATAGTAGGTTATTTTCGCGGTTCGACGCAATGGCAAAGTATAAAGTCGTCAATAGTGGAATCTTCACGGTAACCATCTGAATAAAATGCACTTAATGTGACTTCGCAGAAGGGACACGCACCTTGGTAATCGGATTCGCCTGTTATCTTGAAAGGCACGGGGATTTTGGCACTTTCGCGATTCCGGCGGCTGAGCGCCCACTTCGGACGGCTGCGATGCCGCAAGCAAAGTCCCACAGTACGCGTTTTTCTGGTATTTTCGGACGGCGTATCCTCATCCCGATTTAATCTTTGCCGCCGAGGTCCACATCTTGCGAACGTCGCTCGCGCTTCTGCTGGTGAACTTCTCTTTCGCCGTAACTCTACTGGTTCCTTTCGTCGCTCGTGCCGCCGACTCGACCCTCGAAGGGCGCCGCGCTGAACTAAATCGCCTGCTCGCCGAGGAATGGGAGTACACCCTCCGCACCCAGCCCGAGCTGGCCACCCAGGTGGGCGATGATCGTTACAACGACCGCCTGAGCGACTTTTCGGACAAGGCCATTGGCGACGATCTTGAACATACCCGTCAGGCGTTAGCGCGCTTTGAAGCCATCGACGTCACCGGATTCCCCGAGCAGGAACGGCTCAACCACGCCCTGATGGTGCGCAGCCTGCGCGAAGGGCTCGAAGGCGCGCAATTCAAAGACTGGGAAATGCCGGCAACGCAGTTCGGCGGCATTCACCTCGGATACGCATCGCTCGCCTTCGATTCCCCCTTCCGCAATAAGAAAGATTACGCAGACTACGTGTCGCGCCTGCATCAGATTTCGCGGGTGCTTGACCAGGCCATGGGACACATGCGCGACGGAGTGCGCGACCACCTCATTCCGCCGACGTATCTGCTCGAAAAAGTGTCGAGTCAGGCGCAGGGGATTGCCGACGACTCGCTGGACAAGAGTCCATTCACAGAACCGCTGCGCAAGTTTCCCGATTCCATCTCTGAGCCGGAGCGCCAGCAACTGCGAGCGGAGATCGAAGCCGTGGTGAAGAACGAGGTCGCGCCCGCCTACGCCAAGTTCGCCAAATTCGTCCGCGAAGATTACGCTCCGCACGGCCGCCTCGATCCCGGCGTCTGGGCCTTGCCCGACGGAGAAGCTCGCTATCGCTTCGCCATCCGTCATCAGACGACCACCGATTTCACCGCCGACCAAATTCACGAATTGGGCGTAAAGTCGGTGGCGGAAATCGAAACCCAGATGCTCTCGATCGCCAAGGCGCAGGGCTTCCGCAATCTGAAATCGTTCAACGAACATATCCGGCAGGATCCGAAACTGCACGCCCAGTCGGGGCAGCAGTTGTTCGATCTCTACACCCGCTATCGCGACCAGATGTATGGCAAGCTGCCAGAACTATTCGGACGCCTGCCGAAGAACAAGCTGGACGTGGTGCCGATGGAATCGTTCCGCAGCGCCTCCGCCCCGCCCGCCGATTATTCCATCGGCGCCGGAGATGGCTCGCGCCCCGGACGCATCAACGTCAACGAATATGCTCCGGAGAAACGCCTGTTGCTCAACCTGGAAGCCATCGCCTATCACGAGGGCGTCCCTGGACATCACCTGCAATTTTCGATCGCGCAGGAACTCACGGGATTGCCGCCGTTCCGCAAATTCAATCTCGATCTCAACGCCTATACCGAGGGCTGGGCGTTCTACTCCGAGCGTCTGGGAAAAGAAGTGGGATTCTATCAGGACCCGTACAGCGAATACGGACGCCTTCAGAATGAAATCTGGCGTGCGGTGCGGTGGGTGGTAGATACGGGCGTGCACTCTCAGCATTGGACGCGGCAGCAGATGGTCGACTACTTCCACGAACACACAGCCATGGACGAAGAAAATATCGATACCGAAGTCGATCGCTACATCGCATGGCCGGCGCAGGCGCTTTCCTACAAAATGGGGCAGATGAAGATTCTGGAACTGCGGGCGCGCGCGCAGAAGCAGTTGGGGCCGAAATTCGATATCCGCGCCTTCCACGACGCGGTGCTGGATCAGGGCCCGCTGCCGCTTGATGTGCTGGAAACGAAAATCAACGCGTGGATTGGCACGCAGAAGGCCGACACGGCCGGCCGGGACGCCCAGCGCTCCACTAATTGATTTCAGGCGCTCACATCACTTCGCTGCGCTTCCGCAGGAAGGCTGGAACGTCGAGGTCATCCGCGTAGCTGGGAGCCGCCGACCGCATCGCATCCAGCGAAATCACCTCCGCGCTGTGAGTTGCGCTCGCCGCCGACTCTTGAAACGCGGCGGGCGCCGGCTCCGAGGGTTCCGGCACGAACGCCGGCTCGGGATCGGAAACCGGCTCGGGATCGTCAAAGCGGTCATACGCAATCGGGCCCGAAACCGGATGCGCCACATGCCGCGAGGCCTCTCTCGAAATGATGACCGGGTCGAAGCTGTCGTGATGTCGCGGACGCCGCATATCGGCCTCTTTGAAGCCAGTCGCGATCACCGTGATCTTGACCGCGTCTTTCATCTTCTCGTCGAGCACGGCGCCGAAGATGATGTTGGCATCCTCGTGAGCGGCGCCCTGAATAATCGTGCAAGCCTGCTGCACTTCGGCCAGCTTCAGAGAATTCGAGCCCGTGATGTTGATGAGAATGCCGCGCGCTCCGTCGATCGCGCCCGCTTCAAGCAGCGGCGAGGCGATGGCGCGCTGCGCGGCTTCGACGGTGCGATGTTCACCGGCAGCGGTCGCCGTGCCCATCACTGCGTAGCCCATGCCCGCCATGATGGCCTTGACGTCGGCAAAGTCGCGATTGATGATGCCGGGGATCGTGATGATGTCGGAAATTCCCTGAACGCCCTGGCGAAGAATGTCGTCGGCGATGCGGAAAGACTCGAAGAATCCGGCGTTCTCGGCGACGGCCAGCAACTTTTCGTTGGGGATGACGATGGTGGTATCGACCGATTCCATGAGCTCGGAGATGCCGCGCTCCGCTTGCTGCATGCGGCGTTTGCCTTCAAAGGCAAACGGCTTGGTCACGACGGCGACGGTGAGCGCGCCCATTTCGCTGGCGAGGGAGGCGATGATCGGCGCCGCGCCGGTGCCGGTTCCGCCGCCGAGGCCGGCGGTAACGAAGATCATGTCCGCGCCTTCGAGGACTTCAATGATTTTGTCGGAATCTTCGAGAGCGGCTTTGCGGCCAATTTCGGGGTTGGCACCCGCGCCGAGTCCGTTGGTCAGCTTGACTCCGAGCTGAATCTTGGTGGCAGCGCGTGACATCCGCAGCGCCTGGAGATCGGTGTTGGCCACAATGAATTCGATGTGTTCCATGCCCGAGTCGATCATGCGATTGACGGCGTTGTTACCGCCGCCGCCGACGCCGATGACCTTGATGCGAGCGTCGTTGCGGGCTTCTTCGTTGAAACAGATGCGGAGTCCGTTGTCTTCGTTGTTCATCACTCACCTCTTGAAATCGACTGTCAGCTCTCAGTTTTCAGTTATCAGTAAAAACCAACCCCGCTTAGAAACTTCGTCGCCGCGACCTTACGCGCCTTTTCCTGCGAACAGAGCTTTCATCCGCGAACCGAAACTTGGCTCCTGCAAGCCGCGGGCGAGCCGGGCGCGATGGCCGTAATACGCCATGCCCAGCACGGTCGCGAACTCCGGTTCGGCCATGAACGACGGCATCCTGGCCATCGACGTGGGCCAGGCCAGGCGCGCGGCTTTTCGCAGCACCGATTCCGCCACATCGAGAATGCCGGGAAGCCGCGACGCTCCGCCGCTCAGCACAAGTCCGGCGATGCAGTGATCGAGAACGCCCGCGTGGCGCAGGTTTTCGCGCAGCAATTCGAAAAGCTCGCGGGCGCGCGGCTCAAGAATCTCGCCCACCATGCGTTGCGACATCATGCGCGAGGGCCGGTCTCCCACCGAGGGCACCTCGACTTCGTTGCCCGCAGGGATGAGCGTCGGCACGGCGTTGCCAAAATTCTTCTTGAGCGTCTCCGCGTCCGCGAGGCCCGTGCACATGCCCACAGAAAGGTCGCTGGTAAAGTGGTCGCCACCGATGGGAATGACGGCTGTGTGCGCGACCGCGCCCTGCTGAAAGACGATCAGATCGCACGACCCGGCGCCGAGATCGACGAGGCAGATGCCGAGTTCGCGTTCATCCGACCGCAACACGGAGTCGGCGCAGGCCAGAGGTTCGAAGATGGTGTCGTCCACATGAACGCCGGCTTTATTGACGGCCGTCACCAGGTTCTGCGTCGCGTTCGAGAAAGCCGTCACAATGTGCACGCGAACCTCAAGGCGCGTGGCCATCATGCCCGTGGGATCCTGCACTCCGGGCTGATCGTCGAGAATAAACTCTTGCGGCAGCAGATGGAGGATTTCCCGATCGGCGGGCAAAGGCACGGTGCGCGCCTTATCCACGGCCTGGCGGATCTCTTCGCGGCCAATCTCGCGCGACCGCGCGCCAAAGGTGATGCCGCCGTGGCTGTTCATGCCGCGGATGTGCGCGCCGGCGATGCCCACCAGCGCATGCTCGATGGGAATGCCGGCGACGTCCTCGGCATGCTCCACCGCTTTCTGAATGCTGCTCACGGCCTTGTCGAGTTCGGTAATCACACCCTTGCGCAGGCCGCGCGATTCGCTGATGCCATGGCCGCGATAACGCAATCCGTTCTCGGTCACTTCGGCCACCAGCACGGAGGTCTTGGCGCTGCCTACGTCAATGGCGGTGATGAAATTGGGATCACGATTCGGCATAAATAAGAACTCTCAGCATAATAATGACGATGTCCGCTAGTTCTGCGGGATCTCCTTGCGGATGGCGGCGCTTGGCTTCTTCTGTCCCGACGCAACCGCGGCAGACTCGGGTGCAACCGGGCGCGGTGGCGCCGCAACTTTTGCGGCAGCGACCGGCGCAGCGCTCCCGCTCGACTTCAGCGCAACTTGCTTGAGTGGCGCCTGCTTAACCGGTGCTGGTTTGGCGGGCGCCTGCTTGGCCGACGCCTGCTTCGCCCGAACGCGTTTCACGGGAGCATGATGCACTGCCACTTTGGCCGTGGCCTTTGCGGCGGGCTTCGCGTCTTTCCTCGGCGGGATCGGCGCCACCGGATGCGCGACATATTTCTCGTAATTCACGAGCGCCGCGGTTTTCACTCCCGCGGCCATCGCCGCCTTGGCTGCGGTTGGAGTCAATGCCGGCTGCCGAGCCATCCCGTTGAGATCGGGATTCACGATAATCTGTCCGTCGTAGCGCAGGTCCACGGATTCAAGTTTGTCGAACTGCTGCCGCCACTGCTGCGCATGGGTCACATACGTCTTGTAGCGCTGCAGGTAATTTCCCGCGCCGAGATGCACCAACACCTCTCCGTTCGAATCGGCGGCCAGCACCTTCACGTCTTCCGGATCGCTGACATCCACTTCGCTCAGTTCCTGCGAATAATGTGCGCCGCTCGAATCGAGTTCGCGAACCAGTTGGTTGTAGTTCTTCATCCGCGCGGCGCGAGTGGAGAGCGGTTCGCCGGAGTTCATGCCCGCAATCACCGGGAACGAGTATTTATGCTTGCCGCCCGGAGCCAGTTCCATCAACATGCCCGCGGCGTCGATCAGCGAGATGTGCGAGCCGATGCGGACAAAGGCGACTGGCGTGCGCTCATGAATCTCGATGCGCAGGCGATTCGGCACAAAGCGCATCACGCTGGCCGATTCCACCCAGGGAATCTGCTCCAGTTGCTGCTTGCGCTGGGCCAGCGGGACGAAAAAGATGTTGCGGCCAATGTCTCCACCCATCACTTCCATGATTTGGGCGTGGGCGACGTGCTCGGCGCCGGCGACTTCGATCTGGTCGCTCGAATCGACGCGAAAGCGCCACGAGTGCTTTCCGTAACGGTAAAGGCTCAAGCCGAAAGCGGCCAGAATTGCCAAAGCGACCAGCGCCACGCCGACCCAAAGCAGGCGATTGGCGGTCTTCTTGGGGAGCGATCCGCGGCGGACGGAAACGCGCTTTTGCCCGCGCAGGAATGGGGATTCCTGCTCCGCTTCCAGATCGCCGAGCCGAGCGTCGTCGAAAGGCTCGCGCTCGGGAGCCTCGCGTTCGGATGCGTCACGAGGAAGCGGATACAGCTCTTCCTGGACCGCGGTGGAACTTGATTTCCGCGCCACTATTTGGAGTCAGTTGTCGACAGAAAATCGCTGAGCAAAAATACTATAACTTGTTTTCGCGATTTGAGACAGTGCCAAGTTGGTTCGCGCCGTCCAATTTTTCCACAATCATCGCTCCCAGTTGCGAGACGCTGCCTGCGCCTAGCGTCAGAATCATGTCTCCGGGTTGGGCAAGTGCCGCGACGGAGGAAACAGCGTCCGAAAAGGAAGGGGCGAACGCGACGCTCGCCTTCCCTGCTCCGGCAATGCGGCTGGCAAGAGCCAGCGCGGTGATGCCCTCGATCGGCTTCTCGCTGGCGGGATAAATATCGAGCAAGCAGAGTGTATCGGCGTCGGCGAAGGCGGTCGCGAATTCATCCATCAGATCGCGAGTGCGAGTAAAGCGATGAGGCTGGAAGATCACATGCACGCGGCGAAATCCGCACTGGCGAGCGGCGGAGAGCGTAGCGCGGATCTCGGTCGGATGGTGGCCGTAATCGTCAATGACGCTGACGCCTGCGGCCGCGCCTTTAAATTGGAAGCGGCGATCCACACCGCGAAAACCGTCGAGGGCGGAACGAATCTGGTCGGGAGAAATGTCGAGCGCGGTGCCGACCGCAATGGCGGCGGTCGCGTTCAGCACGTTGTGCGCGCCGGGAATGTGCAGCGTGAACTCGCCGAGATCTTTTTCTTTATATGTCACATGGAAACGGATCAGCGGGTTGTGACTTGCGGCGGTTTTTGCCGCTCCAATTTGCGGCGAGGCAGAAGGCGTCGTCAACATGCGAATCAGAAAATCGGACCCGCGGGTGGTTCCATAGGTGGTCACGCGGCGATGGACGCGGGGCAACAGACGCCGCAGCACCACGTCGTCATTGCATCCGACGACGACGCCGTAAAACGGGACGCGCTCCATGAATTCGAGAAACGTGCGGCGCACGTCGCGCATGTCGCGGTAGCAATCCATGTGCTCGCGGTCGAGGTTTGTAACCACGGAGAGGATCGGCGAAAGCTTCAGGAATGACCGGTCGCTTTCGTCGGCCTCGGCGACCAGGTATTGCGACTTGCCGAGGCGCGCATTCGAGCCCAGGGCATCGACGCGCCCTCCGACCACGACCGTGGGGTCGAGGCCGCCAGCAGCCAGCACGGCTGCGACCATCGAGGTGGTAGTCGTCTTGCCATGCATGCCGGCGATGGCGATGCCGTATTTTAGCCGCATGAGTTCGGCGAGCATTTCGGCGCGCTGAATCACGGGGATATGCAAGCGGCGCGCTTCGGCGACTTCGGGGTTGTCGACCGAGATGGCGGAACTGGTGACCACGACGTCCGCGCCGGAGATGTTGGCGGCGGCGTGTCCTTCCACAATAACCGCGCCCAGAGCGGCGAGCCGCTTCGTTACCGTCGAATTTCTCAGGTCGGAGCCGGAGATCTGATAACCGAGATTCAGCAGCACTTCGGCGATCCCGCTCATGCCGATGCCGCCGATACCCACGAAATGAATGCGTTGAATCTTGGCGAACATGAAAATTGATAATAGAACATCTAACCGCAGAGACGCCGAAAGCGCCGAGGCACAATTGCCGACTGTGATCCTGTCGGCGCAAGATACAGCAGATCCTTCGCTTCGCTCAGGATGACAACTCGGGCTACTAACTTCTACCCAACTGTCTTCTACCCAACCGCGGCCAACTGCTTCACCATTTCCGCAATTTCTTCGACGGCTTTGGGATGCGCCAGAGATTTCGCCGCCTGAGACATGCCCTGCAACCGCCTTGCATCGCTGATCAGCGCGGCAATCGTGTCGACCAGATACGCCGCGCCCAGGTTGCTTTCCTCGACTACAACCGCTGCGCCTACTCGTTCGAGCGCGCGCGCGTTTACGTTTTGATGGTCATCGGCGGCGGCCGGGAAGGGCACAAAAATCGCCGGCTTGCCTGCCGCCGTGATCTCGCCGACCGTGCTTGCGCCCGATCGACAGACGAGCAAATCGGCGCGGCCAAACGTTCCGGGCATATCGTCAATGAAGTTGTGAACTTCGCCTGAGATTCCCGACTGCCGGTAGGCGGCCAACACATGGTCATAGTCGCGCTGTCCCGTTTGATGAATGACGTGGATTCCCGGAATCTTCTCGCGCAACCCAGGCAGCGATTCGATCATCGCTTGATTGATGGCACGCGCGCCCTGACTGCCTCCAAAGACGAGCAGAGTTGGCGGGCCGTCAGTTTTCGGGGCAATCGAAAAAAACGCTGCACGCACTGGAACGCCCGTCACTTTGCAGTGGGGAAAATACTGGCACGTCTCTTCAAAGTGCACGGCAGCGGCGGAAACCCAGCGGGCGATCATTCTGTTTGCAAATCCCGGAACGACGTTCGGTTCAAAGGCCAGCGTAGGAAGACGGCGGCGAATCGCGGCTACCATTGCGGGGCCGGAAGCGTAGCCTCCGACGCCAATCACAACTTCGGGATCGAACTCGGACAGCATTCGAGACGAGGCTGCGATGGCGCGCGGCAGATCGAATAGCGTTTTCAGCCGCGTCATTAGGCTGACTCTGTTCAAAGCTCCAACCTTGATCAACTCCAGCGGAAAGCCCGCTTGCGGCACGAGGCGCGTCTCGATGCCGCGCGCGGTGCCGATGAAGAGAATCTCGGCGCCGAATCGCCTCTTAAGTTGTTGAGCGATGGCTAGGGCCGGGATTACGTGCCCGCCGGTTCCGCCGCCTGCGATGATGATGCGCATGAAGTTCTCTTGCGCCTTTTATGGGCGGTTGGAAAACCGAGCCACAGATTGAATTGGATTGAATCTCTCAGGCCGGTTCGTTGCCCGGAGGATTCGGGGGCGCATGATTCGGGATGGTGGTTGTGGTTCGGGGGGTCCCCCCCCCTCCCCCCCCTCGTTTTGGGTCAAAATATTCATTTTAAATGACTTAATCGCAAAATATTCATTCTAAAGCGGTTACAGGAAACCTGTACCGAATCTATCTTTAGAATCATTGGTTTACGCGCCATCGCTTGTGGAAAATGTAGATTCCAAACAACTCACCGAAAAATGGCCCGTATTGCATTGAAAAGAAAGGGCCGCTCACCCAATCGATCCGTAAGCGCAGGACTTGAATCTCGCCAGTGCGCCGTACACCATCCTTATGATGACCTTAACTTCATTATAGGCCTTGGTGTCAATGAGGAATTCTGATTCTGGGTTCAAATCGGCGCGGGATGCGGCTTTGGAACATTTTTGACTGTCGGCGAAAGCAGCAGGGTTGTGGGCACATTCCCTGACGCGGGTTGTGCCCATGGCGCTCATTGGTCGGCGGTCAAAACGTGTAGTCGCTGATTATGTAAACCATCCGGACGCCTCTCCCGGCCTGGCTTTCCCCGTTATGGGATTACTTCCTGTTTGCCGGTCAACCTGGCAAAACTCCATGAATCGCTGATTATTCCGGAGACATTCCTTTGGCAAAAGGCCTCGCAGCCAGTGTGCAGATCGCATTCCGGTGAAACGTGATGTGTATCACTGACTGCAGCCATCGCCGGTTCGATACTTGAAGAGCGTACTCAGGAGGTCTGTCCGTGAATAGTTTCTGTGCGCGCATGTTCGGTCTCACCCTGTTCGTTTTTCTCGTTTTGGCTCTTGCCGTCCAACCTGCCATTGCTCAGCAGGATCAAGCCAAGCATGTTGTCCATCGTGGGATTCCAGCCGGGGATACCTGTTCCACCTGCCACAAGGCGATTTATGACCAATGGAAAGCCAGCCCGCATGGCGCCAACGGTGTCGAATGCACCGTGTGCCATGGCGAGCCAACATCACCGGACTTCGCGGGCATGCCGGCGTTAAGCACATGCGACACCTGTCACACCGATCAGGTGGCACAACTGAAGTCTGATCCATTCATGAAAGGCAAGACGTGTGTGAGCTGTCATCAGGCACACACCTTCGTGGAGCACAAGAAGGCGGCCCCGGCAGGCAAGTGATAACAATTTCCAGGCGTGGCATTCTCGAACTGCTGGCCGGTGCATCCGCACTCACCGCCCTTGGAAACGTGTCATCGCATGCCAAGGGAATGTAGGACCGGTTGTCGGACACCGCGCCAGCGCTTTACGCGA
>Ga0302154_10000223_pt1 | contig 56374 bp, 53 predicted proteins | sample I_Bog_N2_3_FD_193507 | JGI IMG/M metagenome (GOLD analysis project Ga0302154, IMG submission 193507) | Peat permafrost microbial communities from Stordalen Mire near Abisko, Sweden - I_Bog_N2_3 | ecosystem: Environmental > Terrestrial > Soil > Wetlands > Peat | place: Sweden: Abisko, Stordalen... | reverse complement strand
TCGGCGGCGGCGGCGGTCACTTCAGGCGTCGCGCACGCAGTCGACGAAGTAGTGCTTGCGGCCGAAGCTGTCTTCCTCGATCACGAGGCCGTGCACGTCGGTGTCGAAGCCGGGGAAGCGCTCGTTGAACTCGCGCACGAACTGCAGGTACGCGAGGATCTTGCGGTTGAAGCGTTCGCCCGGGATCAGCAGCGGGATGCCCGGCGGATAAGGCGTCAGCAGCGAGGTGGTGATGCGGCCTTCCAGCGCGTCGATGGCCACGCGCTCGGTGTCGCGGTGCGCGATGCGCGCGTAGGCTTCCGAGGGCTTCATGGCCGGCTGCAGGTCCGACAGGTACATGTCCGTCGTCAGGCGCGCGATGTCGCCCTGCGTGTAGACCGCGTGGATGGCCTGGCACAGGTCGCGCAGGCCCAGGCGCTCGTAGCGCCGATGCGCCGCGCAGAACTCCGGCAGGATCTTCCACAGCGGCGCGTTCTTGTCGTAGTCGTCCTTGAACTGCTGCAGCGCGGTCAGCAGCGTGTTCCAGCGGCCCTTGGTGATGCCGATGGTGAACATGATGAAGAACGAGTACAGGCCCGTCTTCTCCACCACGATGCCGTGCTCGGCCAGGTACTTGGTGAGGATGGAGGCGGGGATGCCGGTCTCGTCGAAGCCGCCGTCCACGCTCAGCCCCGGCGTGATGATGGTGCTCTTGATCGGGTCGAGCATGTTGAAGCCCGGCGCCAGGTTGCCGAAGCCGTGCCAGCTCTCGTTGGCCTCCAGCACCCAGTCGGCGGCCTCGCCGATGCCTTCGTCGGCCAGCTTCTCGGGGCCCCAGACCTTGAACCACCAGTCTTCCTCGAACTCGGCGTCGATCTTGCGCATCGCGCGCCGGAAGTCGAGCGCCTCCTTCAGGCTCTCTTCCACCAGCGCGGTGCCGCCGGGCATCTCCATCATCGCGGCCGACACGTCGCACGACGCGATGATCGCGTACTGCGGCGACGTCGACGTGTGCATGAGATAGGCCTCGTTGAACAGATGCCTGTCCAGCTTGCGGGTCTGCGAATCCTGCACCAGCACCTGCGAGGCCTGCGACAGGCCGGCCAGCAGCTTGTGCGTGGACTGCGTGGCGTAGACCATCGCCTCCTTCGGACGCACGCGGGCCTTGCCCATCGCGTGGTAGACGCTGTAGAAGTCGTGGAACGCGGCGTGCGGCAGCCAGGCCTCGTCGAAGTGCAGCGTGTCGATCCAGCCGTCGAGCAGGTCCTTGATCGTCTCGGTGTTGTAGACCACGCCGTCGTACGTGCTCTGCGTGAGCGTCATGATGCGCGGCTTGATCTTGCTGGTGTCGATGCCGGCCAGCAGCGGGTTGGCCGCGATCTTGCGCTCGATGGCTTCGCGCGTGAACTCCGACTTCGGGATCGGGCCGATGATGCCGTAGTGGTTGCGCGTGGGCGTCATGAAGACGGGGATCGCGCCGCACATGATGATCGAGTGCAGGATCGACTTGTGGCAGTTGCGGTCCACCACCACCACGTCGCCCGGCGCCACGGTGTGGTGCCACACCATCTTGTTGGACGTGCTGGTGCCGTTGGTGACGAAGAAGCAGTGGTCGGCGTTGAAGATGCGCGCCGCGTTGCGCTCGGAGTCGGCCACCGGGCCGGTGTGATCCAGCAACTGGCCGAGTTCCTCGACGGAGTTGCAGACGTCGGCGCGCAGCATGTTCTCGCCGAAGAACTGGTGGAACATCTGGCCGACCGGGCTCTTCAGGAACGCGACGCCGCCCGAGTGGCCCGGGCAGTGCCACGAGTACGAGCCGTCCTGGGCGTAGTCCATCAGCGCCTTGAAGAACGGCGGGGCCACCCCGTCGAGGTAGCTGTTGGCCTCGCGGATGATGTGGCGCGCCACGAACTCCGGCGTGTCCTCGAACATGTGGATGAAGCCGTGCAGCTCGCGCAGGATGTCGTTGGGGATGTGCTGCGAGGTGCGCGTCTCGCCGTACAGGTAGATCGGGATCTCGGTGTTCTTGGCCCGGATCTCCTGGATGAACTTGCGCAGGCTCAGCACCGCCGGATCGAGCTCGGGGCCCGGCGTGAACTCCTCGTCGTCGATGGACAGGATGAACGCCGAGGCGCGGCTCTGCTGCTGCGCGAACTGCGACAGGTCGCCGTAGCTGGTGACACCCAGTATCTCGATGCCCTCCTTCTCGATCGCCGCAGCGAGCGCCCGGATACCCAGGCCGGAGGTGTTTTCGGAGCGGAAGTCCTCGTCGATGATGACGATCGGAAAGCGGAAACGAAGCATGGCACGAGGCCCGCTCGGAGGGCGGGCGTGGCGGGTGGAAAACGGACGAAGCGCGAAGTGTAGGGCCGAACGGTTTCCGCGCAATGTCAATTGGCCGTCAGCGGCCGACAACGGCCGGCGAGCGACCCGGATCCGCAACAATCGCCCCGCCGAGCCGCTGTCAGCGCCCCGCTGCCTTCAGAGGGCTGGACAGCGACTTCATTTCATCAGCTAGAATAGCCGGCTACCCCGGAAGGGTGGATGAGCGGTTTAAGTCGCATGCCTGGAAAGCATGTGTAGGTTAATAGCCTACCGCGGGTTCGAATCCCGCCCCTTCCGCCAAGAATCGTTGCAAATCAACCGCCTGGAGCAGCCAAGGCTGCCCGGTCAGCACTCGGTGCGGCGTTGATTCCCCGACGGCAAGAGCGCCCCGCTCTTCGAACGCCGTCCAACGGCCCACCAAGTTCCCACACGATGCCAAGAGCTCTTCACCCTGCCGAAGCCATCCAGGCGGAGGTCGCTCGTCTCGTCCACGAGCACCGCGACGTTCGCACCAGCGGCGCCGTCATCACCGTCCCCTTGCCATCGCCGCAGCGTGCCGATGGCACGGGCCTGAACTGGTGGATGTCCGGTTTCGGCAACGCATTCGGATTCGAGAAGGTCACGGCCGCGGCCGTCAGTGACGTGGGCAAGCGCTGGAACCTGCAGGCCTAGCCTCGCGAGGCAGCAGACGCGCTTGCGCCATGGGCGAAGGCAAGACGGGTCTCGTGGCCCGTTTCCGCCTCCGCCGACGTGTTGCCGCTTCATGCGGGTTCGGCAACGCAGATCCGCGCAGGGGCCGTCAGAACGCGCCCAGCGCCGCCGTGAACTCCCCGCTCGCATTCACCGCCCCCAGCGTGTAGCCCTGCCAGCTCGGATACGCCTCCGGCTCCCAGTAGAAGACGCCCAGCCCGTTGGAGCCCAGCGCCTGCGTCTTGGTCACCAGGTCGGCGATCATCGCTTTCGCGGTCGCGGCCTGGTCCCAGGACATGCCCGTCTCGCACACCATCACCGGCTTGCCGTAGCGCGAGACCATGTCCTGCATCGTCGCGTAGATCTGGGCATTGGTCGTCGACCAGCTCGCCACCGCAGGGTAGTGCGACATGCCGATCACGTCCCACTTGCCGCCGGCGGCCTTGAGCGCGTCGAAGAACCAGCGGAAGTCGGCGTCGTCGTAGCCGTTGGCCAGGTGCACCACCACCAGCGCCGACGGGAACGATGCCTTCGTGGCGGCATAGCCCTCGTTGATATAGCTCGCCAGCGTCGCCCAGTTCGTGGTGCCGCTCACCTTGCCTTCGGGCCACAGCATGCCGGAGTTGATCTCGTTGCCCACCTGCACCCAGGTCACGGTGACGCCATTGGCCTTGAGATAGTCGAGGATGCCCTTGGTGTGGGCGTAGACGTCGGCCTGCAGCTGGGCTACCGTGTGGCTGGCCCACGCGGCAGGCTTGGTCTGCTGCGACGGGTCGGCCCAGGTGTCGCTGTAGTGGAAGTCCACCATCACGCGCTGGCCCTGCGCGATGGCGCGCTTGGCCTCGTTGAGCATGTCGGCGCCGTTGCTCCAGCCGCCGCTCGGGTTCACCCACACGCGCAGGCGGATCGAGTCGACGTTCAGGCCCTTGAGCAGCACGTACGGGTCGGTCTGCGTGCCCGACGCGGTGCGGAACACATAGCCTGACGACTCCTCCTGGTCCACCCAGCTGACGTCGGCGCCCTTGGCGAAGGTGGCCGCGAGGGCCGGCAACGTGGCCGCCAGCAGGCCCAGTCCCGCGACGGTGCGGCGCAGCCCATTGATCATTCGATTCATCGGTTTGTCTCCTGTCGTTGTGGGCCCGGCGTCCCGGGCAGTGCGACTCGATGCGCGCCACCCCCTGGGCGACGGCGTCGCCGCGGCCCTCTGCGGAGCCTTGGACGCATCGCGGCCGCCACGTCGGCGGATCCGCAGCAGCGAACTTACGAGCAGGAATGCGCAGGCACCAATGAATTAAGGTGCGCGCGCCATACGATTCCTTCATAGTCCAATTCTCGGGATCGGTGCGCCCTGCCTCTGGCAAACTGACGCCGCCAAAGAAGAGGGCACGAGATCCAGGTGCAAATGCAGACGCAAGGAATGCCACAGACGAACACCACGCGCACGCTGCTCGCGAGCGGCGTGGTCGTGGCCGTCGCCTGGACGCTCGCCGCCCTCGAGCCGTTCGCGCGCTGGGCCCCCTTCCTGGACAGCGCCCAATGGACCGCCGCGTTCTGCGCCGCTGCCTGGCTGGCCTGGCGCGCAGCGCGTTGCGCGCCCGCGCCGTTGCGCGTGGTGCGCGGGCGCTTCGCGGCGGCCCTGTGCGCGCTGGCGGCGGGCCAGCTCGCCTGGGACGCCCTGGCCTGGATCGGCTGGAATCCGTTTCCCGGCATTCCCAACCTGCTGACCCTGCTGCTCGGGCCCCTCTTCATGTACGCCTTCGCGGGCATGGTCGGCGACCAGCTGCCACCCGCGCAATGGCGCTCGGTGCTGCTGGATGTCGGTGGCTTCGCGCTGGCCGTGCTGGCGTTCACGCTGGCGCTGTACCTGCCGCATGCGCAGAACACCTCGGCGCTGTCCTTCGCCGTCGCCACCGCCTACCCGGTGATGCTGTTCGCGGCCGCCGCGGCGGGCGTCGTGGTGCAATTGCACCTGCGCCAGCGCCTCACGCCGGCCTCGCTCGCGCTGGTGGGTGGCCTGGGCGGCTACGGCGCCGTGTGGATGGCCTGGAACATCGAGTTCCTCCAGGGCAACCTGCATCCGGGCGACAGCACCGGACTGCTGTTCTCGGTGTTCGCACTGCTGCTGGGCTGGGGCGCGTCGCGGTGGTCGCCCGCACGCGACGAGTCGACGCGCCACGACCGGCTGTGCGAGGCACTGCTGCGGCAGATCCCGCTGGCGATGGTGGCGGTGATGTCGGGTGCCGCCGTCTTCGTCGCGCTGGGCGACGGGCTGCCGGCGCAGGCGCGCCCGCCGCTGCGCGTGTTGTTCGTGCTGGTGCTGGTGTGCGCGGTGGTGCGCCAGACCCAGCAGCTGCGCGATCGCGACCGCCTGCTGGCCGCCGAGCGCGCGGTCGCGGAAGGCCAGGAGCGCCTGCAGCACCTCGCACACCACGACCCGCTCACCGGCCTGCCCAATCGCGTGCTGCTGCGCGACCGCGTCACGCAGGCCCTGGCCACCGCCCACAGGCGCCAGCAGAAGGTGGCGCTGATGTTCATCGACCTCGACCGCTTCAAGGAGGTCAACGACACCCTGGGCCACGCCATCGGCGACGCGCTGCTGTGCCACGTGGCCGGCGAGTTCACGCGCATCCTGCGCGACCAGGACACGGTGTGCCGGCAGGGCGGCGACGAGTTCGCCATCGTGCTGCCGGACGTCGACTCCGCGGCGAGCGTCGCCCAGGCCGTCGAACGCGTGATGATGCTGTCCAACCGCCGCGCGACGATCGCCGGCCACCAGTTGCCGATGGCCATGTCGGTGGGCATCGCGATGTTCCCCAAGGACGGCGACGACTTCGACGGCCTCATGCAATGCGCGGACACCGCCATGTACCGGGCCAAGGCCTCCGGCCGCAACGCCTACCGCTTCTACGACCCGCAGATGAACGTCGAGGCGAGCGAGCGATCGCGCCTGCGCTGGCTGCTGGGGCACGCGATCGAGCGCAACGAGCTGCACCTGCACTTCCAGCCCTACTTCCACCTGCGCAGCGGCGAACTCGCCGGTGCCGAGGTGCTGCTGCGCTGGAACTGCGGGGAGCTGGGCCCGGTGGGCCCCGACCAGTTCATCCCGGTGGCCGAGGAAGGCGGCCAGATCGTGGAGATCGGCGCCTGGGTGCTGCGCGAGGCCTGCCAGCAGGCCGCGGCATGGCGCCGGGCCGGCCTCATGCTGCCACGGCTGGCGGTCAACCTGTCGATCCTGCAGTTCCGCCACGGCGACCTCGTGGGCCAGGTCGCCGAGTCGCTCGGGGCCTCCGGGCTTCCCGCCGCCCAGCTCGAGCTGGAAATTACCGAGTCGGTGCTGATGAGCGAGACCGACAAGGTGCTCGTCACGGCCCACCGTCTCAAGCAACTGGGCGTGAGCCTGGCGATCGACGACTTCGGCACCGGCTATTCGAGCCTCGCGTACCTGCAGCGCCTGAACGTCGACAAGCTCAAGATCGACCAGTCCTTCGTGCGCGACGCGCTCGCGAGCCCCGGCACCACCGCGATCGTGCGCGCGATCATCGACATGGCGCGTGCGCTGGAGCTGGAGGTGGTGGCCGAAGGCATCGAGACCGTGGCCGAGCGCGACCATCTCGACGCGATGCAGTGCTCGATGGGCCAGGGCTACCTGTTCGCCCGGCCCATGCCGGCGCAGCAGTTCGAGGCCTTCCTGCTCGCGCGCTCCATCCATGCGTCGCATGCGGCATTGGCGGCGCCCGCGCAATGATGCGCACGCAGGCCCGTGTTTCCCCCGTCCGGACTTGACGACCTCGCGCCGCGGCGCGTTAATGGAGGCACGCGTTCCCACAGGAGGCGGCCATGTACGACCAGCTCGACCAGATGCCCGACATGACGGAACTCGAGGATCGGCCCGGCCAGCAGCGCCCGGCCGGCCTCCCCGACGCGGTGTTCTACGCAGGCTGCGGCGCGCTGGCGCTGCTGCCGGCCGCGCTGGCGGGCGTCCTGCTGGTCGATTTCATCGGCGAGCCGGTCCTGTTCCTGGCCGCGGTGGTGCTCTCCACCTGGGTGGTGACCACCGTCGCGCTCGTCAAGATCGCTGGACCGATGCTGCGCTGCCGGGCCATCGTGGCTGCGGGCGGCCTGGTCTCGGTGGCGATGTGCTCGCTGTTCCTGCTGGACTGAGGCGCGCGCGCTAACGCAGCGACGCCTCGAACTCCGGCGCCGCCGGCGTCGAGAACCGGTACCCCTCCGCCTCCAGCTTCGTGATCAGGGCGTCGAGGTTGTCGACGCTGATGTCGTGCGTCTCGTGCATCAGCACCACGCCGCCCCGGTGCGCGCGCACGCTGGCGACGATGTGGCCCAGGAAGTCGTGGCGGTACTCCGGCAGTACGCCGCACGACAAGGCCTCGGCGGTGGTGAGCCCCCCGGGGCCGTCGAACGCCCAGTCGCAGGAGTCCACGTGCCAGCCGACGATGCGATAGCCCAGCGTGTGCACGCGTTCGTTGGTCTCGCAGGTCGAGTTGCCGTAGGGGTAGCGAAACAGCGCCGTCGGCCCCAGGTCGGCATGCAACAGCGCGTCGGCACTGTCCACTTCCTTGGCCTGTTCGGCCGCGGGGATGTCGTGGAAGTTCGGGTGGGACCAGCTGTGGTTGCCGATGACGGCGCCAGGCAGCGCGCGCGCCTGTTCCACCAGCTCGGGATGGACCTTGGCCTTCTCGGCGATCAGGAAGAACGTGGCGGGCACCTTGTGGCGCGCGAGCACGGCCAGGATGGCCTCGGTGTGGCCCGGCTCCGGGCCGTCGTCGAAGGTCAGCGCCACCACGCCCTCCGGCGGCAGCGTGGCGATGTCGCTCTCGAAGCGGCAGGTGCGGTGCAGTTCCTCCTCGGGTTTTTCCAGGTGCTCCTGCAGCCGCACCAGATGCGTACGCCGCATCGTCTCGACGTGCGCCGCGCCCGAATGCGCGGCGCTCGCCGGGGATCCGGGCGCGGAAGCCGCGGCGGTGGGTTGGGCGCGTGCGAGGGGCAGCGCGGAGACGAGCAGGACTGCGGAAAGAAGGAGGCGCGGATTCATGGGCCCGATTGAACCACGCGCGCCCGCGCGCCGCCTCGGTGCCGAGCGATCACTGAGGTGCAGTGTCGTGCGCTGCGGCACGGCTGGCGGCCAGGCGGCGCGCCGTCGTCCGTTCGACGGGGTTGTCGATGTTGCGCGCCGCAACGAGCGCGTTCTCGCGCGTCGCGCCATTGAGCATCAGGTAGCGCGCATACGAGCCCGGCGCCTTGCCGTAGGCCGATTCGACGGCGTGCGGCGCGTCGGCGGCGGCAGGCACCTCCACGGCCGACGGGCGACCCGTCTGCGCCTGGGCGGCGATGGAGAACAGCGCGGCGGCGATGCCGGCGAGGGTGACGAGAACGGTGGTCTTCATGAGGGTCTTCCGGTGGTTGCGAGGCAGCCCCGTCTCGGGGGCTTGCAACCCACATCGGGCCATCGCGCAGCCCGACAAGGCGGCGCTTCGTCAACAGACCATTCCGGAAATCGCAACAAACACCGTCCGCCCACGAAAAAGAGCGCCCGCGGGCGCTCTTTCGTGTCGTCGGAGGTGGCTCAGTTCAGAGCGATCTTCTTGCCGTCCTTGAACGCGTAGAACGTCATGGCGGGGTTCTTCAGCTCGCCGTCGGCGTCGAACTGCACCGTGGTGGTCACGCCCTTGTAGTCCGTCTTGCCGACGAACGGCAGGTAGACCTTCGGGTCGGCCGAGCCGGCGCGCTTCATCGAGTCGGCCAGCACCATGACGGCGTCGTAGGCGAACGGCGAGTAGATCTGGTACTCGCCCGGATACGCCGCGTCGTAGCGCTTCTTCCATTCGATGCCACCAGGCATCTTCTCGATGGAGGCGCCACCGCCGGCGCACACCACGTTGTTGAGCGTCTTGGCGCCAGCGGCCAGTTCGATCAGCTTCTCGGTGCAGATGCCGTCGCCGCCGAAGAACTTGACGTTGCCCATGCCCAGCGTCTCGATCTGGCGCAGCATCGGGCCGGCTTGCGGGTCCATGCCGCCGTAGAAGATGCCGTCCGGGTTCTTGGACTTGATGGCCGTCAGGATCGACATGAAGTCGGTCGACTTGTCGTTCGTGTACTGCTCGCTGATGATCTCGATGCCGCGCGCCTTGGCGGCCTTCGTGAACACCTCGGCGACGCCCTGGCCGTAGGCCGTGCGGTCGTCGATGACGGCCACGCGCTTCAGCTTAAGGGCGTCGGCGGCATACAGCGCCAGGCCGGCGCCCAGCGCATTGTCGTTGGCCAGCACACGGAAGGCCGTCTTGTAGCCCAGTTGCGTGTAGCCCGGGTTGGTGGCGGACGGGCTGATCTGGGGAATGCCGCAGGCGAAGTAGATCTTGGCGGCCGGAATGGTGGTGCCGGAGTTCAGGTGACCGACGACGCCGTTGACCTTCTCGTCGCACAGCTTGGTGGCCGCGGCGGTGCCCTGCTTCGGATCGGCGGCGTCATCTTCGGCGTCGAGCTCGAACTTGGCGTGCTTGCCGCCGATCATGAAGTTCTGCTTGTTCAGGTCGTCGATGGCCATGCGGGCGCCATTCTGCTCGTCCTTGCCATAGTGGGCCTGGGAACCAGAGACGGGCCCGACCTGGCCAATGCGCACGACGATGTCTTCGGCGTGGACCGCGCCAGCGCACAGCGCAACGGCTGCGGCGACGATGACGTTCAACTTGACTTGCATGTACAAACCTCCGGTAGGGGGAAAGTTGAGTTTGACGGGGATGGATGGATCTCAACGGCCGCAAAGATACTCCAAAAACAGGCCATCCCCCTATCGGGATCAACCACATTTCACCGAATGAACAACGGTGGAATCGAAGGCCCGACCGGGAATTCCCGCTGCGCGTCCGGTTGACAGACCAAACCCGTGCACGACGCCCCGAAACGCGCGGGTCGCAAACCGTTTCGGTGCGCCCGTCGGCCAGCGATCGACGGACGTGAAAAAGGGCAGCCGAGGCCGCCCTTTCGCGTGCGAGAAACGACGCCAGGTCAGGCGAAGTTGGCCTCGGCGAAGTCCCAGTTGGCGAGCGAGTTCAGGAAGGTCTCGACGAACTTCGGGCGCAGGTTGCGGTGGTCGATGTAGTACGCGTGCTCCCACACGTCGACCGTGAACAGCGCCTTGTCGGCGGTGGTCAGCGGGGTGCCGGCGGCGCCCATGTTGACGATGTCGACGCTGCCGTCGGCCTTCTTCACGAGCCAGGTCCAGCCCGAACCGAAGTTGCCCACGGCCGACTTCTGGAACGCTTCCTTGAACGCGGCGAACGTGCCCCACTTCGCGTTGATCGCGTCGGCCAGCGCGCCCTTGGGCTCGCCGCCGCCGGCGGGCTTCAGGCAGCTCCAGAAGAACGTGTGGTTCCAGATCTGGGCGGCGTTGTTGTAGATCGGGCCGGAGGCCTTCTTGATGATCTCTTCCAGCGACAGCGATTCGAACTCGGTGCCCTTCTGCAGGTTGTTGAGCTGCGTCACGTAGGCATTGTGGTGCTTGTCGTGGTGGTACTCGAGCGTCTCGCGGCTCATGTGCGGCGCGAGCGCGTCATGCGAGTACGGCAGCGGCGGCAGGGTGTGTTCCATGGCTTGTCCTTTCTGGCTTGTTTGAATCTGGCGGGGCGAGGCCGACCTGAAGGCCCGCGCTCTCGCGGGATTGTAGGCACCGCCGCAGGAGCAAGCAGCGATCCGGGGCTATAGGCCTGCATTTCAGTCGTCGGCCGGCGCGCCGGGCTGCACGTCCTCCACGCGCAGGTTGGCGCGGCCGTCGTGCAGCACGGCCACCACGCCCTGCCCGGCCTGCAGCGCGTAGGCCGACACCAGCGCGTGGCCGTCGCGCGACTCCAGCAGCGTGTAGCCGCGCTCGAGCACGCGCTGCGGATCGAGGTTGGCGAGCGCCTGTTCGTGGCGGCGCAGGGTGTCGGCATGGCGCGTGAGGGTGCGTTCGGCCGCCCGCACGAAGCGCGCGCCGAGCGCCCGGTGGCGTTCGCGGCGGGCGGCCAGCACCCGCTCGCCGGCCCGCGCGAGCTGCACCCCCAGCGCCTCCTGCGCGCGCGCGAGTGCCTGCCAGCGGGCGCGCAACGCGGCCGCGTGCCGCGCCTCCAGGCGCTGCACGCGCTGGCGCCACGCGCCGAGCGCCTGCGCGGGCCGCGCCAGGCGCGCGGCGGCGGTGTCCAGGCGCTGGGCATGGGCCTGCAGGCGTTGCTCCACGCGCGCGCTCAGCCGGCGCGCGGCGGCGCTCAGCGCGTCCATGACGACCGATCGCTCGACGGCCACTGACTCGGCTGCGGCGGTGGGCGTCGCCGCCCGCAGGTCGGCCACCAGGTCGACGAGCGTGACGTCGGTCTCGTGCCCGACGCCGCTGACCACCGGGCGCGACAGGCTGTCGAGCGCCCGCACCACGCGCTCGTCGTTGAACGCCCACAGGTCTTCCAGCGAACCGCCGCCGCGGCACACCAGCACCGCGTCGACCTCGTTGCGGCGCTCCACCTGCGCCAGCGCCGCCACCAGCGCGGCCGGCGCGTCGGCGCCCTGCACCAGGCTCGGGTAGACGATCACCTGCACGTGCGGCGCGCGCCGCGCCAGCGTCGCGACGACGTCGTGCAGCGCCGCCCCGGCCAGCGACGTCACCACGCCCACGGTGCGCACGAACGGCGGCAACGGCCGCTTGCGCGTGGCGTCGAACAGGCCCTCGGCGGCAAGGCGGGCGCGCAGGCGCAGGAACTCCTCGTAGAGCTGGCCGGCGCCGAGCCGTTGCATGGACTCCACCACCATCTGCAATTCGCCGCGCGCCTCGTAGACCGCGAGGCGGCCCCGCAGTTCCACCTGAAGGCCGTCCTGCAGCGGCACGTTGCTGAGCACCGCGGCACGCTTGAACATCGCGCAGCGCAACGCGCCGGCGCCACCCGAGGCGTCCTTCAGCGTGAAGTAGCAGTGGCCGCTGGAGGCGCGCGTGCTGCCGCTCAGCTCGCCGCGCACGGTGACCGCGCCGAAGCGCGCCGACAGCGCGTCGCCGGCCGCCAGCAGCAGCGCAGAGACGCTCCAGGCCGCGGGCCGTGGCGGCGTCGGCGTGGCCCCGGACGGGCCGAATCCCGGCACCGCGAAAGGGTCGGCCATCAGCATGCCTCCGTAGCACGAAACGATGGGAAAAACCCTGGTACTCCACAATTTTCATGTGTGTGTGCCGAGGAGCGAAACCCCGTCACGGCGCTGTCACTATCACGCAAGTGATTGATTTTCATCGACTTTTTATTGCCTCATTTTTAAGCAACCCAATCGCAAGCACCGAAATTGGCGGGTTGCGGGGCCGCCGGGACAAGTTACCCACAAAGTTTTCCACAGATCGTGTGGATGGTTGGAAAACCTGCGGCGGCGTCACGTCGTGTTTCAATCATCTGCGCCTTGACGCTCCGGTTTCGCGGGATGGACGCATGGCTTCTCAAGCCATAATCCGCCGGTGCATCCGGCGACCCGGCCACGGGCCCGAGGCGCTTCCAGTCACATGTCGAAGGGGTTGATTTGCTCAAGATCGTACAAGAGGCCGGCTGGCCGATCTGGCCGCTGATTCTTTGCTCGATTGCCGCAGTGGCGCTCATCGTGGAGCGCTTCATGGCGCTGCGCACCACGCGCGTCGCGCCGGCCTACCTGCTCGGCGAGGTCATCGCCGTCACGCGCAACGGCCTGCCCAACGCCGACGTCATCGCCAAGCTGGCCGAGAACTCGCTGCTGGGCGGCGTGCTGGCGTCCGGCCTCAAGCTGCTCGCCGTCGACCCGCGCGTGGGCGAAGTGCAGCTGCGCCAGACCTTCGAAGGCGCCGGCCGCGATGCGGCGCACAAGATGGATCGCTACCTCAACGCGCTCGGCTCCATCGCCGCGGCGGCGCCGCTGCTGGGCCTGTTCGGCACGGTCGTGGGCATGATCGAGATCTTCGGCTCGCAGGGCGGCGGCAACACCAACCCGGCGGAGCTCGCGCACGGCATCTCCACCGCGCTCTACAACACCGCCGCGGGCCTGATCGTGGCCATCCCGTCGCTGATGTTCTACCGCTACTTCCGCGGCCGCGTCGACGACTACCTGCACACGCTGGAGCAGTCCTCCGAGCAGTTGCTGACCCAGTTGATGCGCGTCTCGGCGCAGCGTCCGGGCACGCCGAAATGAATTTCCGCAAGCCTCGTCCGGAAGACCCGGAGATCAACCTCATCCCGTTCATCGACGTGCTGCTGGTGATCCTGATCTTCCTGATGCTGTCGACGACCTACTCGAAGTTCACCGAGCTGTCGGTGACGCTGCCGAGCGCCAACGCCGACGCCTCGCGCGACCGGCCGGCCGAGATCATCGTGGCGGTGTCCTCGGACGGCCGCTACACGGTGGACCACCAGGCCGTCGACGGCCGCAACGTCGATGCGCTGGCGGCCGCGCTGCGCACCGCGGCCGAATCGCGCAAGGATCCGTTCCTGATCATCTCGGCGGACGCCGTCTCCACGCACCAGTCCGTCATCAACGTGATGGACGCGGCGCGCCGCGTGGGCCTCTCGCGCATGACGTTCGCGGCGCAGACCGACAACGGCGCCGCCGCAGGCGCCCCTTGAGCCTGGCGCCTGCCGCGTTCGGCACGCTGGTCCAGCGCCACTGGTGGCGCCCTCGCCTGACGCCGCTGACGGCGCTGCTGCTGCCGCTGGCCTGGCTCGTCGGCGCGGTGGCCGCGCGCCGCCGCGAGCGGGCCCGCGCGCAGCCGCTGGCCGTGCCGGTGATCGTCGTGGGCAACGTCATCGTCGGCGGCGCCGGCAAGACGCCCACCGTCATCGCGCTGGCAGCGCTGCTGCGCTCCTGGGGCCTGAACCCGGGCATCATCAGCCGCGGCCACGGTCGCGCCGACGCGGACGTCCTGCTGCTGGACGCCGACACGCCGCCGCAGGCCGCCACGCCCGCGGCGTTCGGCGACGAGCCGCTGCTGATGCACCGGCGCACCGGCGCACCGGTGGCCGTCGGCCGCCGCCGCCGCGACGCTGCGCTGCGGCTGCTCGCGGCCCATCCCGCCGTCGACGTGCTGATCGCCGACGACGGGCTGCAGCACCATGCCTTGCCGCGCGACGTCGAGCTGGTGGTGTTCGACGGCCGCGGCATCGGCAACGGCCGGACGCTGCCCGCGGGCCCGTTGCGCGAGCGCGCGGAGGCGATCTGGCCGTCCTCCCCCGATACCCCGCCCCGTTTCATCCTGGTCAACGGCCGCTGGCCCGCGCCGCCCGCGCGGGCGCTGCCGGCGCCACGCGAGCGCTGCTTCGAGGCCGTGCGCGGGCTCGGCGGCGCGGTCGCGCTGTCCGACTGGGCGCGCGGCGCGCCCGCCACGCGCGAGGCGCTGCACGCACTGCGCGGACGCCCGCTGCTGGCCGCCGCGGGCATCGGCGACCCCGAGCGCTTCTTCGCGATGCTGGAGGCCGAAGGCCTGCGCATCACGCGCCTGCCGCTGGCCGACCACGCCGCCTTCGACACGCTGCCCTGGCGCGCCGGCACGCCCGACGTGGTCGTCACCGAGAAGGACGCCGTCAAGCTGGCGTCGCACGCGCCCGGTACGACGCGAGTGTGGGTCGCCACGTTAGACTTCGGGTTGCCGCACGCCCTTGCGCTCGCGCTTCGCGAGGCCCTCGACGCGCGCTGACACCTTCACCCACACGCCGGGCCTCCGGCATCGCCATCATGACCCTCGACCACCGCCTCATCGCCATGCTCGTGTGCCCGCTCTGCAAGGGCCCGCTCGAAGCCGGCCGCGACGCCGACGGCCGGCTCGTCGAACTCGAGTGCGGCGCCGACAAGCTGGCCTTCCCGATCCACGACGGCATTCCCGTGATGCTGGAAAGCGAGGCGCGCCCGCTCGCGACGCCGGCCAGCCCCGCGCCGCAGCTGGTGCCCTGAAGGGCAGGCCGGCGTGAGCTTCACAGTCCTCGTGCCCGCGCGCATGGCGTCCACCCGCCTGCCCGACAAGCCCCTGGCCGACATCGCCGGCCTGCCCATGGTCGTGCGCGTGGCGCGCCAGGCCACGCGCTCCGGCGCGTTGCGCGTGGTGGTGGCGGCCGACGACGCGCGCGTGATCGCGGCCTGCGCGGCGCATGGCGTGGAGGCGGTGCTCACGCGCCTCGACCACGCCAGCGGCAGCGATCGGCTGGCCGAGGCCTGCACGCTGCTGGGCCTCGACGGCGAGGACATCGTCGTCAACGTGCAGGGCGACGAGCCGCTCATCGATCCCGTGCTCATCCGGCAGTGCGCCGACCTGCTGCGGGCCGACGCTGGCGCCGTCGTGGCCACGGCCGCGCACGCCATCGACGACGCGGCCGACTTCGCGAACCCGAACGTGGTCAAGGTGGTGCTCGATGCCAGGTCGCGCGCGCTGTACTTCAGCCGCGCGCCGCTGCCGTGGTGGCGCGACGCGTCGTCCGCGGGCCGTCCGGCGTTGCCGGTGGCCGGAGTCCAGGACATCGGCGCGCTGCGACACATCGGGCTGTACGCCTACCGCGCCGGCTACCTGCGCACGTTCCCGACGCTGGCCATGGCGCCGCTCGAGAAACTCGAGTCGCTCGAGCAGCTGCGCGTGCTGTGGCACGGCGAGCGCATCGTCGTGCACGTGGCGCCCCATGCGCCTCCAGGCGGCGTCGACACCGCGGAAGACCTGGCGCGCGTACGCGCGCTCCTGGCCGGCGCCGCGAACTGACGGACGACCGGAACGCGCCATAAAAAGAGGCGGTTTACCCCGAGGGATCCAAGCTGGTGCAGTAAGGACCTGCAAGGGTGCGCATGATATTCTGCCGAGCAGACCCGGCACCATTGGACAGGCCTGCCAGCGCCGCAGCGCGCCGCCTGTCGTCGAAAAGAATTTCCGACCTTAGAGGCTAGTAGCGATGAGATTGATTCTTCTGGGCGCCCCCGGCGCCGGCAAGGGAACGCAAGCGGCGTTCATCTGCCAGAAATACGGCATTCCGCAGATTTCCACCGGAGACATGCTGCGCGCCGCCGTCAAGGCCGGCACGCCGCTGGGCCTGGCGGCCAAGCAGGTGATGGACGCCGGCGGCCTGGTGAGCGACGACCTCATCATCGCGCTGGTCAAGGAACGCATCGCGCAACCCGATTGCGCCAACGGCTTCCTGTTCGACGGCTTCCCGCGCACCATTCCGCAGGCCGACGCGATGAAGGCCGCGGGCGTGAAGCTCGACCTGGTGCTGGAGATCGACGTGCCCGACGCCGCCATCATCGAACGCATGAGCGGCCGCCGCGTGCACGCGGCCTCCGGCCGCACGTACCACCTCCACAACAACCCGCCCAAGGTCGAAGGCAAGGACGACGTCACCGGCGAGCCGCTGACGCAGCGTCCCGACGACGCCGAGGACATCGTGCGCAAGCGCCTGGACACCTACCACGAGCAGACCGAGCCGCTCGTCGCCTACTACTCGAAGTGGGCCGCCACGGGCGACGCCCTCGCCCCGCGCTGCCGCAAGATCAGCGGCACGGGCAGCGTCGACGACATCACGCAACGCGCCCTGGCCGCCCTGGCGAACTGAGCTTCCACTCGCACGACCCCGCAAGCCCGCGCCGGCAACGTCGCGGGCTTTCGTTTGTCGCGCGCCGCACCGCGTCACCGCTTGCCTTGCGGCCCATTCCGGCGACAATTGACGTTTACGTTAACGTCAATCCAGCAACAGGAGCAAGCATGGAAATCTCGGGCAAGGTATTCATCGTCACCGGCGCCGCCTCGGGCCTGGGAGAGGGCACGGCACGCATGCTCGTGGCCCACGGCGCCAAGGTGGTGCTGGCGGACCTGCAGGAGGAGCGCGGGCAGGCCGTCGCGGCCGAACTGGGGCAGGTCTTCGTGCGTTGCGACGTCACGCAGGACGCCGACGGCCGGCGCGTGGTCGAGGCCGCCCAGGGCCTGGGCAAGCTGATGGGCCTGGTCAACTGCGCCGGCATCGCGCCGGCATCGCGCACCGTCGGCAAGACCGGCGCGCACGCGCTGGACCTGTTCTCCAAGGTCGTCACGATCAACCTGATCGGCAGCTTCAACATGATCCGCCTCGCGGCCGAGGCGATGAGCGCCAACGAGCCCGAGGCCACCGGCGAGCGCGGCGTGCTGATCAGCACCGCCAGCGTGGCCGCGTACGACGGCCAGATCGGCCAGGCGGCCTACTCGGCCAGCAAGGGCGGCGTGGTGGGCATGACGCTGCCGATCGCGCGCGACCTGGCCAAGACGGGCATCCGCAACATGACCATCGCCCCCGGCATCTTCGGCACGCCGATGCTGTTCGGCATGCCCCAGGAGGTGCAGGACGCGCTCGCCGCGAACGTGCCCTTCCCCAGCCGCCTGGGCACGCCGGCCGACTACGCGAAGCTGGTGCACCAGATCGTCACCAACGAGATGCTCAACGGCGAGGTGATCCGCCTGGACGGCGCGATCCGCCTGGCGCCGCGCTGAGGCTCGCGGCGGCGCGCCGCCGCACACGAAAAAAGGCCGCTGTACCCGGAGGTGCAGCGGCCTTTCAAGCTTCCGTAGGTCCGGCTTCACAAGGAAGCCGGAGTCCGGCGGTCGGCGCCTTGCTTAGAAGGTGTACGAAGCCGAGGTGTACACGAAACGGCCATGCGGATCGTAGTACGTCGGATCGTAGCCGGCCTGGAAGTACGTGCCGTTGGTCGTGACGCGCGGCGGCTTGCGGTCGCCGACGTTCTTCACGCCCACGCGGAACGTCAGGTTCTTGAAGCCGGTGTACTGGCCTTGCAGGTCCCACGTGCTGAACGAGCCGACGCGACGGCCGCCGCAAGTCGCATCGACCGGGCCCTGCGTCGGATCGCAATTGGCAATCGCGGTCGGGGCATCGTAGTAGCCCGACTGCAGGTTGTCCGTCACGTTCAGGCCGAAGGGGCCGTAGTTCCAGCCGCCGGTCAGCTGCGCCTTCCAGCGCAGGATGATGCCGCCGTTGGTGATCGCGTTGATCGGGTTGCCATTCGGATCCGTCGTGCGGCCGACGCTGTGCTGCGTGCTGCCGTCGATCGTCTCCTCGTCGTACTTCTGGATCCAGGTGCCGTTCAGTTCGGCGTTGAACTGGCCGATCGACGACTTCAGCGACTGCCACTTCACGTCGACGTCGACGCCGGCGGTCGTGATGGCGCCGACGTTGACGTTCTTCGTGATGATCTGCGTGATGTTGTTGCTGGAGTCACGCGTGACCAGGCCGGTGTACAGCGGGTTGCCGGCGTACGCCTCATCCGCGACGAACTGCGGGTCGAGGCCCGTGATGTCGTTCTTGATGTGGATATGGTAGTAGTCGAAGCTCGCCGACAGCCCCTTGAACGGCTCCAGGACGATGCCGAGCGACGCTTGACGCGACTTCTCGGGCACCAGGTTCGGATTGCCGCCCACCAGCTGGGTGTACTGGTTGCGGATGCCCGTGGCCGGGTCGGCGAAGATCGCCGTCGTGCCCGCCGCCAGCGGCGTGTACAGCTCAGGCAGGCTGGCTTCGCGGAAGCCGGTGCCCACCGAGCCGCGCAGCAGCACTTGCTGGATCGGCACGAAACGCAGGCTCAGCTTCGGGTTCGTCGATTGCGCGTTCGGGTAGTGGTCGTTGCGCACCGACAGGTCGGCCTCGAGCGACTTCAGGATCGGGGCGTCGATTTCACCGAAGATCGAGTGCGACGTGCGCGATACGTTGAACGGCAGCACGGCGGCGCCATAGCCGGAGATGTCGCCCGACTGGTAGGCCGCGGACGGGTTCAGGTCGAGGTTTTCCTTGCGGAACGACACGCCCACGGCGATGGCCAGTTGACCGCCCGGCAGGGCGAACAGGTCATGCGAGCCCTTGAGGTCGATCGAGTCGGTGGACAGCGTCGAGTGAATCATGTTGCCGACGTAGTTCGTCGCGCGGATCGCGGCGGCCAGGGCCGGCGTCTGCTGCGCCGAGTACGGGTCGAACGCGTTGTTGCCGCTCAGCAGTTCGACCATCGCCAGCTGGCTCTGGTAGCCGTCCTGCGTGGTTTCCGCCACGACGCTGGCGTTGTGGCTGTACGTCGCGTCGTAGTCCCAGCCCTGCAGCGTGCCGGTGAAGCCCGTCGTCAGGTGGTACTGGTCAGACTCGTCGGTGTGCTGGCGCTGGCCACCGTCGAGGGCACGGTAGCTGACCGTCACGGGGCACGGTCCGCCGTTGCAGGCCGTCAGCACGCCCGGATCGTTCGACGCGGCGATGTAGCTGGTCGGGTAGTACGGGCTCGACGGGTTGATGACGATGGCCGGGTTCACGCCGGCCTTCTGGAACGCGCCGTCCGTGGCCAGGAAGGCAACGCTGTACGGAGAAGCCTGTTCCGTGACGACCGTCTTGGTGTGCGAGATGAAGCCTTCCAGGAAGAATTCGTTGTCCTGGTTCAGGCGGCCACGCACGTTGACGGAACCGTTGACGCGATCCATGTCCGGGGTCAGCGGCACGAACGGCGACGGGTTGTAGCGGCAGGTGTTGTAGTTCACGTCGAACGACATGCCGTTGCTCGCGCAGTTGTTCGCCGTGGACGTCGCGCTGGTCGGGCCGAGGATGTTGCCGATGCCGGAGCCGTCGGCGTAGATCGCACTACCCTGGTTGTGGGTCGTGACGATGTTCGGGTCGTACGTGCGGATCGCGCCCGTGGCCGTGGCCGACGAATCGAACAGGCCGTCGTCCGACCAGGCCTTGTTGGCGTACGAACGTTGCGAACCGTAGATCGCCGTGTCCTTGGAGATGTCGAGCGACGCCATGGCCGTGATGTGATCGGTCTCGAAGTCGCCGAAGCCGAACACCATGCCGTACTTCGTGCTGTGGCCGCCGCCGGCTTGCGTGGGCTGGCCGTACTGGCCGTTGATCTCGACGCCGTGGAAGTCCTTGCGCAGGATGAAGTTGATGACGCCGGCGACGGCGTCGGAGCCGTACACGCCCGAGGCGCCGTCCTTCAGCACTTCGACGCGGTCGATGGCCGAGACGGGGATCGAGTTGATGTCGACCGTGGTGCCGTCGGTGGCGTAGTTCGCCAGGCGTCGGCCGTTGACCAGGATCAGGGTGCGGTTTGCGCCGAGGCCGCGCAGGCTGGCGCTGGTCAGGCCGTAGGTGGCCTGGCCGGCATTCTGGGAGGAGTTCGTCGCACCCGCCGACGAATTGGCCGAGACGGTGGACAGCAGTTGTTCGGTGCTCGTGACGCCCATCTTGGCGATGTCTTCACGGCTCACGGTCTGGATGGGCAGCGCAGTTTCAGCATCGACACGCTTGATCGAAGAGCCGGTGATTTCGACGCGTTGAACGGGTGGGGTTGCGTCCTGGGCGTAGACGGCGATCGAGCCGAATGCCAGAAGAAGACCGGTACAGATCTTCGTACGTTGGAACATGGGGTTCCCTCCTGAGGGGGTGTAAGGTTGATCGATAGACCCAGCCCAAAGACAGGTCACGGGCCGGTTTGTGAACAGCCGATGAACATGCCGATAAAGCTTGTGAAAATATTGTCCCTGAACCCTGCGTTCGACTCGCCGCCTGATACGTGTTTCGATCGTCTTTCCAGGGCAATGTGTTGTGTGAATGCAGCGAAATAAACTTGCTGGCGCAGCGTTGCGGAAACGACTCTTCCGCACGGTCATGCCGCGAAAAACTCCGCCTAGCACGAGTGGTGTGCGCAAGCTCGTGCGTTGAGCAACGCGACCGTGCAAAGTGCCCGGTTTCCTGCGTGAAAAGCGGCTCGCCGGCGAGCGCCCTCCCGGGCGTCGCCGACTTGCCTAGACAGGTCTGATCAAACCGGCAGGTCCAGGCGCGGCACGGCGTCGATCAGGTCGCGCGTGTAGCGTTGCTGCGGGTGCTCGAGCACGGCGACGCTGTCGCCCTGCTCGACGATGACGCCCGCGCGCATCACGGCCACGCGATCGGCGATGTACTCGACCACGCCGATGTTGTGCGTGATGAACAGGTACGACACGCCAAGCTCCTGCTGCAGGTCGTGCAACAGGTTGAGGATCTGTGCCTGCACCGACACATCCAGCGCCGAGGTAGGCTCGTCGCACACGATCAGGCGCGGCTGCACCGCCAGCGCGCGCGCGATCGCGATGCGCTGGCGCTGGCCGCCCGAGAACTCGTGCGGGTAGCGGTCGAGTGCGTCGCGGCGCAGGCCCACCTGGTCCACCAGCCCCTCGATGCGCTTGCGGCGCGCCGCGGCGTCGATTTCCGGCAGCAGGGAAGCCATGCCTTCGTCGAGGATCTCGACGACGCGCATGCGCGGATTCAGCGAGGCGAACGGATCCTGGAAGATGATCTGGATGTCGCGCCGCGCCTGCACGAGCGCCTGGCCCGACAGGTCGAACAGGTTCTGTCCCCTCAGGAGGGCCTGCCCTTCGAACGTGGCGCTGCCGCGCAGCAGCTGGACGATGGCCTTGCCCGTGGTCGTCTTGCCGCAGCCCGACTCGCCCACCAGCGCCAGCGTCTCGCGCTCGGCCACGCTGAACGACACGCCGTCGACCGCATTGAAGAAGCGCGTGCCGCGCTGCAGCAGCCCCGAACGGACGGGGAAGCGCACGCGCAGGTCCTTGACCTCGAGCAAGGTCGCTCCCGGCGCCGGCGCCTGCACCGAGCGCCCGGGTGCGCGGACGGTCTCGGCTCTCGCGGGCGAGCCCATCACCGGTGCGATCGATGCGCCAGGAACGAACTGCAGGCAACGAACGGAGTGCAGGTCGCCCGTCTGCTCGCGGCCGTAGATCTCGACGAGCTCGGGCAGGACGGTGGCGCAATGGGCCATCACGCGGTCGCAGCGCGGCGCGAAGCGGCAGCCGGCGAACTCCTGCGTGAGCACGGGAACGGTACCGGGTATCGCCTGCAACGCCTGGCCGCGCCGGCGCGCGTCGGGCAGCGCGCGCAGCAGCGCGCGCGCGTACGGGTGCTTGGGATTGGCGAAGAAGTCCTCGGCCTTGGCCACCTCGATGATCTGGCCGGCGTACATCAGCGCCACCCGGTGGGCCATGCCCGCGACGACCGCCAGGTCGTGCGTGATCAGCAGCATCCCCAGGCCCTGCTCCTTCTGGAGCTGCTTGAGGAGGTCCAGCACCTGGGCCTGGATGGTGACGTCGAGCGCCGTGGTTGGCTCGTCGGCCACCAGGAAATCGGGCTCGGTGGCCAGCGTCATCGCGATCATCACGCGCTGCTTCTGGCCGCCGCTCATGCGGAACGGGTAGTCGTCGATGCGGCGCTCGGGCTCGGGGATGCCCACGCGGCGCAGCCACTCGATGGCCTTCGCGCGTGCCGGCGCGCCGCGCAGCGTGGTGTGCGCCTCGATGGCCTCGACCAGCTGCGACCCGATCTTCATGACCGGATTCAGGCTGGTGGACGGCTCCTGGAAGATCATGCCGATGCGTCCCCCGCGCACGGCGCGCATGCCGGCCTCCGGCAGCGCCAGCAGGTCGTCGCGGTCGAGCCGCACCTCGCCGCTCGTGATGCGGCCGTTCTCGGGCAGCAGGCGCATCAGCGCGAGCGCGGTCATGCTCTTGCCGCAGCCGGACTCGCCCACCAGCGCGAAGGTCTCGCCGCGCCGGATGGCCAGCGTCAGGCCGTCGATGGCCTTGACGAGGCCTTGTTCGGCGTCGAGCGCCACCTTGAGGTCTTGGGTCTGGAGCACGTTCACGCCTCCTGGTTCGATGCGACGGGCTTGCGTGAGATGGGCAGGCGCGGGCGGAACGCGCGGGCGCGCGGGTCGAAGGCGTCGCGCACGCCGTCGGCGAACAGGTTGACGGCCAGCACCACCGTCACCATGAAGCCGAACGCGGCGCAGAAGCTCCACCACACCACCGGGTCGAGGCTCATCTCCTTGCGCGCCAGGTTGAGCATGCCGCCGAAGCTGTTCATCGACGGGTCGACCCCGACTCCCACGTAGGACAGCACGGCCTCGTAGAGGATCAGCGAGGAGAAGTCGAGCACCGTGACGATGAGCATCAGGTGGGCGACGTTGGGGAAGATATGGCGCACCATGATGCGCGACGAGCTGACGCCGAACGCATTGGCCGCCTGCACGTAGTCGAGCTCGCGCAGCTTCATCGTCTCGGCGCGCAGCAGCCGGCACAGGCTGGGCCAGCCCGTCAGGCCCAGCACCGCGCACAGCAGCGCGAGCTTGACGTCGGAGCGCTCCACGCCGGTCTCGAACAGGTCGGGGTGCTTGTCGAGGAAGACCTGCATCATCAGCACGCAGGCGGCGATGAGCAGGATGTTGGGCACCGACGAGAGCACCGTGTAGAAGTACTGGATCAGCTCGTCGACCCAGCCGCGGAAGTAGCCGGCCATGATGCCCAGCACCACGGCCAGCGGCAGCGTGGCGATGGTCGACAGCGAGCCGATCACGAACGCGGTGCGGATGCACTTGAGCGACTGGTACAGGACGTCGTTGCCGGTCGTATCCGTGCCGAACACGTGGTAAGCGCCCATCAGCGACAGGACGACGCCGATGAGCATGGCCATGGCCACCAGCGTCCACAGGCCGGCGCGCCACGGAATGTCGCCCTCCTTGCGCCACACGCTCGCGGCCGTGTCGAGGAAGCGCGCCTCGCGTGCGCGGGCGAGCGCCGCGAACAGCGCCGCGGCACACGCGACCGCCAGCAACAGGCCCAGCGCGAGGCCGGTGCCCACGCGCGAGGTCAGGTCGGCGGCCCACTGGTGCTCGGGGTCGGACAGGTGGGCGCCGCCGTGCTTCAACCGCGGCGAGACGCGCTGCAGTTGGCCGTTGATGGAGACGGTGTCGCGGCGGTAGCTGAGGTAGTCGAGCGGGCGCGAATAGGTGTCCTCGCGCGAGTCGATGAGGCCGCTGAGCAGCCAGTCGAGGCCCGAGCGCGTGACGCTGTCATAGGCGACGGCGCCGGCCGGCATGCCGGGCACGTGCGGCAGCGCGTTGCGGTAGTGCACGCTGTCGGTGGCGGTGATCAGCAGGCACAGTCCCAGAATCAGCGACGAGCACAGCGCCGGCGCCTCGCGGAACACCTTGCGCCAGCTGGCCTTGAGGTTGGGCGAGCGCGAGACCGCGACGGCATACGCGAGCACGCACAGGATCAGCGCCCAGGTGGTGGCGTCGGTCCAGAGCAGGACGAATTTCGGCATCATCGAGATCATGTGATCAACCCAGGCGCACCCGGGGATCGACCCAGGTGTAGGCGACGTCGATCAGCACGAACGTCGCGATGTACAGGAGCGAGCCGACGAACACCATCGTGCGCACGACCGCGAAGTCCTGCTTGGTGATGGCGTCGATGACGTAGGCGCCCAGGCCCGGCAGCGCGAAGAAGCTCTCGAACACGAGGCTGCCCAGGAACACATAGGGCAGGTACGAGCCGGCGCTGGTCACGATGGGCAGGAGCGCGTTGCGCAGCACGTGGCGGAACAGCACCACCGTCTCGGACAGCCCCTTGGCGCGGGCGGTGCGCACGTAGTCCTTGCCGATCTCCTCGAGGAACATCGCCCGGTACAGGCGCGCCTCGGTGCCCAGGCGCGCCAGCAGCGACAGCGCGATGGGCAGCGCCAGGAACTTGACCACGTCCCAGCCCGGCTCGTAGCCGGAGATGGGCGCGACGCGCAGCAGGCGCGAGAACGTGAACTGCCCGACGATGATGTAGATCAGGCTGGAGATGGACAGCATCAGCACGCAGGTGACCACGCCCCAGAAGTCGAGCCGCGTATGGCGGAACATCACCAGCAGCAGCGCGAAGGCCGTGCTGGCGATCACCTGCAGCACGAACAGCGGCAGCGCGAGCCGCACGCTGACGCCCATGCGCCGCGCCACCTCGGGGCCGATGTCGCCGGCGCTCTCCGCGTCGGAGCGGCCGAACTTCAGCTCGAACAGCGACACCGAGCGCTCCCAGAAGATGGTGTCGGTGATGCGCTCGGTGCCCTGCTTCGCGTCGTTCAGGTACAGCGGCTTGTCATAGCCGCGCTCGAGCTTCCACTTGTCGATCAGGTCCTGCGTGATGTGCTTGCCGCCGATGTTCAGGCGGGCCATGTCGTCGGGCGTGTTGACGGTGAAGAACAGGAAGAACGTGAGCAGGTTCACGCCCAGCAGGATGAGTGCGCCGTAGACGCAGCGGCGGACGAGGTAGGAAAACATCGGTCTCTTTTTTCTTGGCTGTCAGGCGACGAGGATCTCGCCGCGCGCGTTCATCCGCTCGCGTCGCTTGAAGCTGCGCGCTGCCAGCAGCAGCAGGCCGGCGAACACCAGGATCAGGAGGATCAGGGGCCACCACACCGGCTTGTTCCATTCGGCCTGGGCGCGGCGCCGCTCGTCGACGTCGAGGCGCAGGTAGCGGCCGTGGTCGCGGATCAGGATGGCCGGCTTGGAGTTGTAGACCCAGTGCTGCACGGCCGCCGACGAATACGGGAAGAAGCCGAAGCTCCACGGTGCGTCCACCTGCAGGATGTGCACCATCTTGTCGATCAGCACCTGCTTGTCGGCGCCGTCGGGCAGCGTCTTCATCTGCTCGAACAGGCGGTCGTATTCCGGATTCTGGTAGTTGGTGGTGTTCTCGCCGTCCGACACGCTCTTCGAATTCGGACCGTAGAACAGGAACAGGAAGTTCTCGGCGTCGGGGTAGTCGGCGTTCCAGCCGCTCCAGAAGACCTGGTGCTTGCCCTTGCGGACCTTGTCCTGGAACTGGTTGTTGTCGGTGGCGCGCACCTCCAGCTGGATGTCGAGCTTGGCGAACTGGCGCACCACCCAGTCGATCTCCACCTTGCGTTCCGGCGTGGGCAGCGCGTAGAAATCGTAGTTGATGACCAGCGGGCGGCCGGTGCGCACGTCGCGCCCCTGCGGATAGCCGGCCTCCACCATCAGCTGCTTCGCGTCCTCGATGGAGCGGCGCACCGGCAGGTCGCCCACCACGCGGTGCGTGATCGGATTGACGCCCTCGGGCGTCTTCTCGCGCGAGCCGAAGATGCCGTTGGGGATCGGACCCTGCGCGATGGCGCCGGCCTTGTTCGGGAAGATGCGCGAATACTCCTCCCAGTCGATGGCGATCGAGATCGCCTCGCGCAGCTTGCGGTTCTTCACCTGCTGCTCGGGCGTGTCGCCCTTGCCGATCACCGGATCGAGCATGTTGAAGCCGATGATGTAGCTGTTGACGTCGTCGAAGCGGTCGAGGCGGAAGCCCTTGGCGTCGTACGCCTTGCGGATGTCCTCCGAGTCCTGCTTGGCGACGATGTACTCCATGCCGAGGTCGACCCGCTCGAACACCTCGAGGTCGTAGTAGCCCTGCAGGAACTTCTCCTTCTGCGGCACCTTCTCGCGCTCGGCGGTGACCACGATCTTGTCGACGAACGGCGTCTTCTTGCCGCAGTCGTCGAGCAGGCCCTCCTCCTTGTCACCGGGCATGCCCTCGCAGGGATAGGGCTCGCCCCGGTAGTTCGGGTTGCGCGACATCACCTGCTCGCGGTCCTTGAAGTACTCGGTCTGCATGAACGGGCCGGTGCCCACGGGCCAGGTGTCGAGCGTGAGGCTGGCCGCGGCCATGCCCGGCTGCGCGTAGAACGCGTCGGCCTCCCACGGCACCGGGGCCATGAAGGTCATGGCCATCCAGTAGCTCCACTGCGGATAGCGGCCCTTGACGCGCACGCGGAACGTGTACTTGTCGGGCGCGGTGGCGCCGGCCAGCGGGAACTTGCGGAAGTCGAGGAACGGGCGGTCGAGGTCGGCAGGATCGCGCCCGGCGCGCAGCCGCGCGTCTTCCGCGCGAATGGTGGCGCCGTACTCCTTCAGGCCGAGGACGTATTCGGAGAAGATGCCGTAGATCGGCGTGGTGATGCGCGGCGTGGCGTGGCGCTTGAGCGCATAGACGAAGTCCTCGGCCACGAGCTCGCGCGTGCCCTGGTGCTCGAACTGCAGCGGCGAGTAGCGCGAGCCGAGCTCGCCCGGCTTCATCGAATGGTAGTAGTAGTTCCCGTTCGCGTCCTTGGCGAAGGCCGGGTGCGGCTGGAACAGGATGCCCGGCTTGATCTTGACGTCGTAGACGCTCTCGGCGACCTGGTCGGCCGGCGCGTCGGCGCCCAGTTCCTGGCCGTTCTTGTCGTAGTAGCGCGGCTTGGCCACGTCCTGGGCCGACTTGCCGATCAGCTGGTACGGCCGCTTCAGGTAGTGGTACCCGTAGGGCGGCTCGTAGATCTGGTAGGTGAAGGTGGTGTCGTTCGACCAGTAGGACGCCGTGGGGTCCATGTGCCGCGGCGAGCTCTCCTGCATCGCGGTGAACAATGTGTTCTTGCCGCTGGCACCGGTTTCCCAGGGGCTGTTGTCGCAGCCCGCGAGCGATCCGAGCAACGCACTCGCGGCAAGCCAGGCAACACCGCACCAACGACCAAATACACCGCCCATGCGGATCTCCAGAACTCAGGTCGCGAGAATCGTCGAGGGATGGCCCCGACGCCTCGCCAAAAAAACAAAACCGCCTGCGACAGCCAGCGGGTTGTGCCCGGGGCCGCTCGAGGCGTGATGGCGCATTTTAAGAGCACGGCCCGATAGCCCTGCTAAGGGTTTTCAGCCCTGCTGCAGCGCAACAAGCAAGGCTCGGGCCCGTTTTGACTCCAGGCAGGCGCCTGCTTGCCTAGACAAGCCTGGACGTGCTCAGGTTCTCAGTGTTCGTGGCCGTCGTGCGCATGGTGATGGTGCGCATGATCCTCGTCCCAGCCCAGGAAGGCGTCGCGCCCCTGCACCACGAGGTGGCCCTTGACGCCGAACGGCACCGTCACCTTGGTGGGCACGTGGCCGAACGGGAAGCCCGTGAGGATGGGCACGTCCACCAGCGAGCGCAGGTAGGCCACCACGGTCTTGAGCGTGTAGCCGCGGTCCAGCGGCGACTTCTTCCAGTCGCTGAACGCGCCCAGCACGACCGCCTTCTGCGCGGCCAGCACCCCGGCCTGGTGCAATTGCAGCAGCATGCGCTCGACGCGGTAGGGATGCTCGGCCACGTCCTCCAGCATCAGCACCCCGCCCCGCACCTTGGGCCAGTGCGGCGTGCCCAGCAGCGAGCACAGCATCGCGAGGTTGCCGCCCCACATCAGGCCGCGCGTGTCCAGGCCGTCGAAACCCGCCTCGGTGCGAAAACCCACCGCCTCCAGCGCGCCGGACATCGCCTCCGCGAAGCACTCGGGCGTGACCTCGTCGAGCTCCTTGCGACCGAAGTCGTCGCAGGCGTGCGGGCCCCACCAGCTGGGCGCCTTCGCGTGGGCCAGCAGGCCCATCTGCAGCGCGGTCAGGTCGCTGTAGCCGACCCAGCGCGTGCCGGCCTCGACGCTCCTGGCGAGCAGCGACCAGTCGATGCGGTCGAGCAGCCGCGTCAGGCCGTAGCCGCCGCGCGTGGCCAGCGCGACGCCCGGTTGCGCACGCGCCACGCGATGGATCGCCTCGAGGCGCACGTCGTCGTCGCCGGCGAAACGCTGGTGCTTCGCCAACGCCGCTTCGTCGATCGCGACGTCGAAGCCGATCTTCTTCAGGCGCCTGGCCGCCAGCTTCAGCGGCGCCGACCTGGCCAGCACGCCGGCCGGGGTGTAGAGGATGAGGGAGGTCATGGGAGCGTTCCTGGAGCGTCGGTTGAAGCGGTGGCAATCTCGATGGCCAGGCCCACCGGGATGACGTCGTCGACGGTCACGTCGGCGACGGGGATGGTTTCGTCGGCCGGCGCCCGCAGCGCGGCCTGGCGCGCCTTGTGCTGGGCACGACGCTCGACGAAGAAATCGCGCAGCAGCGTGCCGCATTCGGCCTCCAGGCAGCCGCCGGCGACCTGGGTCTGGTGGTTGAGCTGTGCGTTGGCGAACAGGTCCAGCACGGAGCCGGCGGCGCCGGTCTTGGGGTCGCGGGCGCCGAACACCACGCGCTTGAAGCGTGCATGGATCAGGGCCATCGCGCACATCGCGCACGGCTCCAGCGTGACGACGAGCGTGCAGTCGGGCAGGCGGTAGTTGTCGAGCAGTTGCGCCGCGTGGCGCAGCGCCACCAGCTCGGCGTGGGCGGTGGGATCGGTGGTGGTGATGGGCCGGTTGTAGCCGGTGGCCACCACCTGCGGCACGCCGTCGGCGTCGTCGCGCAGGATGACGGCACCCACCGGCACCTCGCCCACCAGCCAGGCGTTCTGCGCCTGGTCGAGCGCCTGGCGCATGGCGCGCTCCTCGGCGGGGCTGAATGCGGCTGGAACGGGGCCGGCGTCCAGGGCGGTGCTGCCGTTCAACGCGTGCCTTCGTCGGCCGCGCTGGCCGCCTGGTCGGCCGTGTGCTGCGCGGCCGCCTTCATCGCGTTGTCCAGCTCACGCTGGTACTGGGACACTGCCTGCTGCGGGTGGTTCGGGTCGACGACCAGGGGCGCGGTGCCCGAGGCGGCCACGGCAGGCAGGAAGCGCTTGCTGGCATGCAGCTGGTTGCGCACGGTGATCGACACGATGGCCAGCACGATCAACAGCGATCCGAAGGTCAGCATGGCTCTCATGATGGGGTCGGCAAATGACGCGAGGACGCCATTATCGTTGCAGCGGCGAGAGCCCCACCAGGCCACGGACTCGCGCGTGATTGGCTACGATAGCGCCTCCACTCCCACCCGAGCGCCCCGCCCCACCATGACGACCGATATCCAGGACATCCCCGTCAAGCGCATCGACGGCAGCGCCAGCCGCCTCGCAGACCACGCCGGCCAGGTGCTGCTCGTGGTGAACGTCGCCTCGAAATGCGGCCTGACGCCGCAGTACGCCGGCCTGGAGAAGCTCTACGAGGACAAGCGCGCCCAGGGCCTGCAGGTGCTCGGCTTCCCCGCGAACAATTTCGGCGCGCAGGAGCCCGGCACCGACGCCGAGATCAGCGAGTTCTGCTCGCTGACCTACGACGTCAAGTTCCCGTTGTTCGCCAAGATCTCGGTGCTGGGCGCGGACCAGCACCCGTTGTACGCCGGCCTCACCGCCGCGCAACCCGTGGCGATCGGCGAAGGCCCCTTCCGCGAACGCCTCAAGGGCTACGGCATCTCGCCGGCCAACCCGGTCGACGTGCTGTGGAACTTCGAGAAGTTCCTGGTCGGGCGCGACGGCCGCGTGATCGCGCGCTTCGCGCCGGACGTCACCGCGGACGATCCGCGGCTGGTCCAGGCGATCGACGCGGCGCTGGCCGCGTGAGCACCCGGCCCGCGCTCACTCCCACTCGATGGTGGCCGGCGGCTTCGAGCTGACGTCATAGGTGACGCGGTTGATGCCGCGCACCTCGTTGATGATGCGGCCCGAGACCTTCTTCAGCAACCCGTAGGGCAGCTCGGCCCAGTCGGCGGTCATGAAGTCGCTGGTCTGCACGGCGCGCAGCGCCACCACGTAGTCGTAGGTGCGGCCATCGCCCATCACGCCCACGCTCTTGACCGGCAGGAACACCGTGAAGGCCTGGCTGGTGAGCTCGTACCAGTTCTTGCCGGTGGCGCCGTCCTTCCAGTTGCGCAGCTCCTCGATGAAGATCGCGTCGGCGCGGCGCAGCAGGTCGGCGTACTCCTTCTTCACCTCGCCCAGGATGCGCACGCCCAGGCCCGGGCCCGGGAACGGGTGGCGGTAGACCATGTCCGGCGGCAGGCCCAGCGCCACGCCCAGCTCGCGCACCTCGTCCTTGAACAGGTCGCGCAGCGGCTCCAGCAGCTTCAGGCCGAGCTGCTCGGGCAGGCCGCCCACGTTGTGGTGGCTCTTGATCGTGATGGCCTTCTTGGTCTTGGTGCCGCCCGACTCCACCACGTCCGGATAGATCGTGCCCTGCGCGAGCCATTGCGCGCCCTTGTGCCCGCCGTCACCCGCCTTCAGCTTGGCGGCCTCGGCCTTGAAGACCTCGACGAACTCGCGGCCGATGATCTTGCGCTTCTGCTCGGGGTCGGTGACGCCGGCCAGGTGACCCAGGAACTGGGCACTCGCGTCGACGTGGATGACCTTGGCGTGCAGGCGGCCCGCGAACATCTCCATCACCATCTTGCCCTCGTCCAGGCGCAGCAGGCCGTGGTCGACGAACACGCAGGTGAGCTGGTCGCCGATCGCGCGATGGATCAGCGCCGCGGCCACGCTCGAATCGACGCCGCCGGACAGGCCCAGGATGACTTCCTCGTCGCCAACCTGGTCGCGGATGCGCTGGACGGCCTTCTCGACGTGGTCGGTCATGATCCAGTCGGGCCTGGCCCCGGCGATGTCGAGCACGAAGCGGTTCAGCAGCGCGCGGCCCTGCACCGTGTGCGTGACCTCGGGGTGGAACTGCACGCCGTAGTAGCGGCGCGATTCGTCGGCGATGCCCGCGATGGGGCAGTTGCCGGTGCTGGCCATCAGCTGGAAGCCGGGCGGCAGCCTGGTGACCTTGTCGCCATGGCTCATCCACACCTTGAGCATGCCGTGGCCCTCGGGGGTGATGAAGTCCTCGATGCCCTCCAGCAACTTCGTGTGGCCGTGCGCGCGGACCTCCGCGTAGCCGAACTCGCGCTCCTTGGCCGCCTCCACTTCGCCGCCCTGCTGCACGGTCATCGCGAACATGCCGTAGCAGATGCCCAGCACCGGCACGCCCGCGTCCCACACCGCCTGCGGCGCGCGCAGCTCGGCGTCCTCGTAGGTGCTGGCGTGGCTGCCCGACAGGATGATGCCCTTGGGCCCGAACGAGCGGATGAACTCGTCGGACACGTCGTTGGGGTGGATCTCGCAGTAGACATGCGCCTCGCGCACGCGACGCGCGATCAGTTGCGTGACCTGGGAGCCGAAATCGAGGATGAGGATCTTGTCGTGCATGGCGGCGAGTCGGGTGGGGGAAATGAGAATCAGGCTTGGGCGGGAACGCCGGTGCCCGGCGGGTCGGCTGGAAGCCGGCGGAAATGGCGCAGCGTCATGACCATCGCGCACAACTGCAGCGCGGCGCAGACGTAGTACGGCGCTCCCAGGCGCCAATCGCCGCGCGGCGCGTCGGCCACGGCCCGCAGGATCAGCGGGCCGACGATGGGCGCCACCACGGCGGTGAGGCTGGACAGGCCGGCGACGGCGCCCATCGCCTGGCCCTGCGCGTTCTGGTCGGCGGCGTTGGACACCAGGCCCTGCAGCGACGCGCCGGCGGCGAAACCGAGCACGTTGCAGGCGATGACCGCGTACATCATCCAGCCCTGCGTGGCGGCGCCCCACGCCACGTAGCAGATGGCCGACGACGCCAGGCCCAGCACGACGAGCCGGCGCAGCGACATGATCTTCGTGAGCCGGCCCACCAGCACGCCCTGCACCAGCACGGACATGGCCCCGACGCCGCACAGCGACCAGCCCACCTGCGCGGGCGTCCAGCCGAACTTGTGCTGCGTGTAGAGCACCCAGGTGCCCTGCAGGATGAACTGGGCCAACGACGTGAACGCGACGACGCCCAGCAGCGCGCCCATGCCCTTGAGCTGGGACAGGTGCATCAGCGAGCTGACCGGGTTCGCGCGCGCCCACGAGAACGGCTGGCGGCGTTCGGGCGGCAGCGATTCCGGCAGCACGAACCAGCCGTAGAGCCAGTTGCACACGCACAGCACGCTGGCGCAGAGGAACGGCAGGCGCAGGTTGATGTTGCCCAGCAGGCCGCCGATGACGGGCCCGAGGATGAAGCCCAGCCCGAACATCGCGCCCAGCATGCCGAAGCGCTTGGCGCGATCCTCGGGCGGCGTGATGTCGGTGACGTAGGCGTTGGCCACGGCGATGTTGGCCTGCATCGAGCCGCTCACCAGGCGCACGGCGACCAGCATCCACAGCGAGGTGGCGAAGGCCGTGACGAGCGTGCTCAGCGCCAGCCCGCTGAAGCCGATCAGCAGCACCGGGCGGCGGCCGAAGCGGTCGGACAGCGCGCCCAGGATCGGCGAGGCGATGAAGTTGGCGAAGCCGAACGCCATCATCACCTGGATGTAGGCACCGATGCGCGCCGAAGCCGTGCTCTCGAACGTTCCCACCAGCGCGGGCAGCACCGGGATGATCAGGCCGATCGAGATCATGTCGATCAGCACCGTGGCCATGATGAACGGCATCGCCGCCTGGCGCTTGCCGGAGGCGGTGCGGGATTCGACGGCGGGGGTCGGGTCTGCGCTCACGGTGGCTGTGGATTGGATCAAGGGTTCTGGAAAGCGCAACCGCCCGGCGAACCGGGCGGCTGTCCTTCAGTGCGGCGTCACTCAGTCGGCCCGGTAGTTCGGGGCTTCCTTCGTGATCTGCACGTCGTGCACATGGCTCTCGCGGATGCCGGCCGAGGTGATCTCGACGAACTCCGCCTTGTTGCGCATGTCGTCGATCGTCGGGCAACCGCAGTAGCCCATCGAGGCCCGCAGGCCGCCGGCCATCTGGAACAGGATGGAGACCACAGAGCCCTTGTAAGGCACGCGGCCCTCGATGCCTTCGGGCACCAGCTTGTCGGCGTTCGGGTTGTCGTCGGCTTCCTGGAAGTAGCGGTCGGCCGAGCCGGCCTTCATCGCGCCGATGGAGCCCATGCCGCGGTAGCTCTTGTAGCTGCGGCCCTGGAACAGGATGACCTCGCCCGGCGCCTCTTCGGTGCCGGCGAACATGCCGCCCATCATCACGGTGCTGGCGCCGGCGGCGATGGCCTTGGCGATGTCGCCCGAGTAGCGGATGCCGCCGTCGCCGATCAGCGGCACGCCGGTGCCCTGCAGCGCGGTGGCCACGTTGTCGATGGCCATGACCTGCGGCACGCCCACGCCCGCGACGATGCGCGTGGTGCAGATGGAGCCGGGGCCGATGCCCACCTTCACCGCGTCGGCGCCGGCCTCGGCCAGCGCCAGCGCGGCGGCGCCGGTGGCGATGTTGCCGCCGATGACGTCGACCTGCGGGAAGTTCCTCTTCACCCAGCGCACGCGGTCGATCACGCCCTGGCTGTGGCCGTGGGCGGTGTCGACGACGATGGCATCGACACCGGCCTTGACCAGCGCCTCCACGCGTTCCTCGGTGCCGTCGCCGACGCCCACGGCGGCCGCCACGCGCAGCTTGCCGTGCGAATCGCGGGCGGCGTTCGGGAACGTGTTCTGCTTGGTGATGTCCTTGACGGTGAACAGGCCGCGCAGCTCGAAGGCGTCGTTGACCACCAGCACGCGTTCCAGCTTGTGGCGGTGCATCAGCTCCTTGGCCACGGCCAGCGACGTGCCCTCGGGCACCGTGATCAGGCGCTCCTGCGGCGTCATGATCTCGCGTACCGGGGCGTCCATGCGGGTCTCGAAGCGCAGGTCGCGGTTGGTGACGATGCCCACGACGCGACCGTTGTCCACCACCGGGAAGCCCGACACCCCATGCAGCCGCGACAGCTCGACCACGTCGCGCACGCGGGCAGCCGGCGCGATGGTGACCGGATCGCGCAACAGGCCCGATTCGTAGCGCTTGACGCGCGCCACTTCGGCGGCCTGCTGCATCGCCGTGAGGTTCTTGTGGATGACCCCGATGCCGCCTTCCTGGGCGATCGCGATCGCCAGGCGGGCCTCGGTGACGGTGTCCATCGCCGCCGAGACGACGGGCAGGTTGAGGACGATGTTGCGGGTGAAATGTGTCCGCAGGCTGGTGTCGCGGGGCAACACCTGGGAATATGCCGGCACCAACAACACATCGTCGAAGGTGAGCGCTTTGCCTAGAAGGCGCATAGAGGAAGCTCCAGACGCAAAAGCAGATTATACGGACTGCGCGGACCTTTGCCCGACAGGGCCGTGACGAACCCGCGCCAGCGGCCCGCCGACAGCCGTGTTTGTTTGCGATTTGTCACCACTGCAGCGCACTACACTCAGCGCCGCGGCGGCCGATGACACGAGAATGCGTCAACGCGCCCCGGGCGCCCTTCGTCGGTTCCCCACACTTCCGGATAAAAGCAGCCCATGCACAAGATCGCCCTGTCCTTCGCCGCCGGCCTGCTGGCCCTGGCCGCTGCCGGCGCCGACGCCCAGACCATCTGGAAGTGGCGCGACGCGTCGGGCCAACTGCACATCAGCGACACGCCGCCGCCCGCGGGCACGCCGGCCGGGAACATCCTCAGCGGGCCGGCCAACGGCATGCGGCCGGGGCCCATGCTGACCACCGAGGCGGCAGCCGCCTCGGCCTCGGCCTCGTCCGCGGGCGACAGCGCGCTGGAACGCAGGAAGAAGGCGGCCGACAAGGAAAAGGCCGACCAGGTCGCCGCCGACCGCGCCGCGGCGGACGCGAAGAACGCGGCCATCCGCAAGGACAACTGCGCGCGCGCCCAGGCCGCGCTGGTGCCCCTGAAGGACGGCGAGCGCGTGGCGCGCGTGAACGACAAGGGCGAACGCGAGGTTCTCGACGACGCGGGCCGCGCCGTGGAAATCAAGCACGCGCAGGACGTGATCGCGTCCAGCTGCGGCGCCGCGCCGGCCGCCCAATAAAACGTTCAGCGCTTGCGCCCCGCGTACCCGCGCCGGCGCAGCGCGTCGATGCCGCCGGCCGCCTCGTAGCGCACGCGGCGCGCGGTCATCGGATCGATCTGCAGGTCGCGCAGCAACTCCACGCGATCGCCGTCGCGCAGCGGATGCGCCAGTGCCCTCGCCTTGCCCCACACCGCGGCCGACAGCCCGGCGGCCGCGAAGGCGGCATCGCCTTGCGACGCGCTCTCGAGCCCGGGCCAGCCCGCCGCCGCGATCGCCGCGGCGACCGTCGACGCCGGCGGCAGCAGCAACTCCACGCTCGTGGTCTCGCGCTCGGATCGGCTCCACACCAGTTGGACGTGGATCTCAGCGGTCACCGTAGACCTGCGCCGCACGCTTGACGAAGGAGTCGACGAAGGTGTTGGCCACCTGGTCGAAGACCGGACTCAGCACCGCCTCGAACACGCGGTTGGAGAACGCGTACGTGAGGTCGAACTCCACCCGGCAGGCCACCGGCTCGTCGGGGTTGACCGGGTGCGCCGCGTCGGGCTGCTTGAGCGGCTTGAACTGCCACACGCCATCGAGCTGCGAGAACGGCCCGTCGACGAGCTTGAGTTTCACCGACTCGCCCTGCACCTCCTCGTTGCGCGTGGTGAACGACTGGCGCACGCCCGCGTACGACAGGCCCAGGCGTGCGGTCATGCCCGCGGGCGCGCCCGTTGCCGGGTCGGCCGCACGCCGCTCCAGCACGGTGGCCGACTCGCACCAGGGCAGGAACTTCGGATAGTCCTCCACGTCGACGACGAGCTCGTACATTTCGCGAGCGGAGTACCACAGCAGGACGGACTTCTTGACGTGCTTCATACAATGGAAGAATTTTAAGCGCCCTCATGTCCGCCTTCATCGCAGAGAATCGCCGCGCGCGGTTCGAATACCACATCGAAGAGACGTACGAAGCCGGACTGGTCCTGCAAGGCTGGGAAGTGAAGGCGATTCGTGCTGGCCAGGTGCAGCTGACCGACGGCTACGTCGTGATCAAGGGCGGCGACCTGTGGATGATCGGCTGCCGCATCAACGCGTTGCGCTCGGCCTCCACGCACGTCAATCCGGAGGCCGACCGCACCAAGAAGCTCTTGATGCGCGGCGAGGAGATCAAGCGCCTCATCGGCAAGGTCGAGCAGCGCGGCTTCACGATGGTGCCGCTGAACCTGCACTTCAAGGGCAGCTACGTGAAGGCCGACATCGCGCTGGCCAAGGGCAAGGCCGATCACGACAAGCGCAACACGATCAAGGAGCGCGACTGGGAGCGCGAGAAGGGGCGACTGATGCGCCACAAGGTGTCGGGGCCGTCCAAGGACTGAGGATCCACGCTCGCCGAGACATCACGAGGCCAGCTTGTCCAACGCCTGTTCCAGATCGCGGATCAGGTCGTCCACGTCCTCCAGCCCGATCGACAGCCGCACCAGCGTTCCGGCATGCCCTCCCACGCGGCCGGAGTCGGGGCGGTACGGCACCGCCAGGCTCATCGGGCCGGCCCACGACCAGCCGATGCCGAACAGGCGCAGGCCGTCGACGAAGCGGTCGATGCGTTCCGGCGCGATCGCCGGGTCGAAGGCGAGCGTCACCAGGCCGGCCGCCGCGCGGCACTGCGCGGCCCAGTGCTCGTGGCCGGGCGAACCGGACGTGGCCGGATGCAGCACGCGGACGATCTCCGCTCGGCCCGACGCCCACCGCGCGATGCGGCGCGTCGATGCGTCCTGGGCGGCGTAGCGCAACGCCACCGTCTGCAGCCCGCGCAGCACCAGTTCCACGTCGTTGGGCCCGACGCCCAGCCCCAGGCGGCAATGGGTCAGCGCCAACTGGTCGTGCAGCGCCTGCGAGCGCATGACGACGGAGCCCATCATCACGTCCGCGCCGCCCGACGGGTACTTGGTCAGCGCGTGGATCGTCAGGTCGACGCCCAGCGACGGCGTGGCGCCGGGCTCGAGGTCGAACGCGTCGAAGGCGATGCCGCTGCCCCAGGTGTTGTCCAACGCCACGATCGCGCGCTTCGCCTGCACGCGTACGGTGCGCACCAGGGCGCGCAGGTCGGGGAACTCCAGCGTGACCGAGCCCGGCGGCTCGATCCACACCAGCGCGACGTCCGGGCCCAGCGCCGCGCGCAGCGATTCGACGTCCATCGGATCGTAGAAGCGGTGCGCGATGCCCCAGCGCGCCAACTCGTGCGCCGCCAGGCTCTTGTTCGGGAAGTAGGCGTTGGCGGGCATCAGCACCGTGTCGCCGCTGGACAGCAGCGACTGGTCGACCAGCGCGATCGCGGCCAGGCCGCTGGGCGCCAGCAGCGCATGCGTGCCGCCCTCGAGCGTGGCCAGGCGCGCCTCCAGCGTGAACGACGTGGGCGTGCCGTGCAGCCCGTAGGTGTAGGTGGTCTTGTCCAGCCAGTGGCTGGCGCGCAGCGCGGCGACGTCCTCGAACAGCACGGTCGATGCGCGATGCAACGGCGGCGCCACCGCCGCGAAGCCGGTCGGGGGCACGTAGTCGTGGTGGATCTGGCGCGTCGACGGCGCGTCCATGGCCTCGTCGTCGCTCATCTCAGATCGGCAATGCGACGAGGTCGTGGCCCTCGGTGGCGACGATGCGCGCCCGCGTGAACTCGCCCACCTTCAGCTGCTTGGACGCCTTCTCGGGCGGCAGCAGCCGCACGATGCCGTCGATCTCGGGCGCGTCGGCGTAGGAGCGGCCGACGCCGCCCTTGCGGCCCAGCATCGGCGCCTTGTCGACCAGCACCTGCATCGTGGCGCCGACGCGGCGCTGCAACTTGGACGCCGACACCTCTTCCGCGACCGCCATGAAGCGCGCGCGACGCTCCTCGCGGAGTTGCTGCGGCAGCTGGCCCTCGATCTCGTTGGCCGTGGCGCCTTCCACCGGCGAGTAGGCGAAGCAGCCCGCGCGATCGATCTCCGCCTCGCGCAGGAAGTCCAGCAGGGCCTGGAACTCCTCTTCGGTCTCGCCCGGGAAGCCGGCGATGAACGTGCTGCGGATCACCAGCTCGGGGCACTTCTCACGCCACATCTGGATGCGCTCCAGCGTGCGCTCGCCGGTGCCCGGGCGCTTCATGCGCTTGAGCACGGCCGGATGGGCGTGCTGGAACGGGATGTCGAGGTAGGGCAGGATCCTGCCGGTGGCCATCAGGTCGATCACGCCGTCGACGTGCGGATACGGGTAGACGTAGTGCAGGCGGACCCACGCGCCGTGCCTGGCGGCCAGCTCGCCCAGGCGATCGCACAGGTCCAGCATGCGGGTCTTGACCGGCTTGCCGTCCCAGAAGCCGGTGCGGTATTGCACGTCGACGCCGTAGGCCGAGGTGTCCTGGCTCACCACCAGCAGCTCCTTGACGCCGGCCTCGAACAGGCGCTGCGCCTCGCCCAGCACGTCGCCGATGGGCCGCGACACCAGGTCGCCGCGCATGCTGGGGATGATGCAGAACGTGCAGCGATGGTTGCAGCCCTCGCTGATCTTCAGGTACGCGTAGTGGCGCGGCGTCAGCTTGATGCCTTGCGGCGGCACCAGGTCGATGAACGGATCGTGCGGCCTGGGCACGTGCAGGTGCACCGCGTCCATCACCTCCTGCGTGGCATGCGGGCCCGTGACGGCCAGCACCTTCGGATGGATCTCGCGGATCAGGTTGTCGCCGCCGGCCTTGCCGGGCTTGGCGCCCAGGCAGCCGGTGACGATCACCTTGCCGTTGGCGGCCAGCGCCTCGCCGATCGCGTCCAGGCTTTCCTTGACCGCGTCGTCGATGAAGCCGCAGGTGTTGACCACCACGAGGTCGGCGCCCTCGTAGGTCTTGCTGGTGCCGTAGCCTTCGGCGCGCAGCTGCGTGAGGATGAGCTCGGAGTCGGTGAGCGCCTTGGGGCAGCCAAGCGAAGTGAAGGCAATTGTGGGCACTTTCGAGCTGTCAGCAGTGGTGTAAGTCTTTGATTCCATTGAAGTTTCTCGCAGTGGAACCGCCCACAGCCAAACGGATCATTGTAACAGCACCCCAAGGACACACACTAAACTCTGACTAACCATCGCCCAGGTGTACCGGCGTCGAGGTGGGCGTGTACTTGGGGAGACGGCAAGCCGGGTCGTCGAGGGCGTCGTGGCGCGTGCGAATGGCGCCGGGCGCGGCCCGCCCGCGTTGCGCGGATGAATCTTCACCGAGTGCCCTCGGAATGCGGCCGTCCAGGCCGCATTCAGGCGCCGATTGACGTCGAGCCAAGTGCATGCCCACCTCGGCGCAGCGCGGGCACCCGGCCTGCGCGAAGCGTTCTGGAAGCGTTGGTGCTCCCGGGCCGAGACGATCGCCAAGCATCTGCTCAATGCGCTGACCTACTTCAACTTCCACTGTGGTGGGCTCGACCTCTGGCCTCAGCGGTGCACCCACTCGAAAGTCCGAAGTACCAAAATTTAAGCGCGTGTGCCCGAGAAGTGCCTCGCAGGTCTTCGGGCGCCAACAGGGTGAGACGCTCTCAATCGCATCCTCCGCTCAGTTCCGCAACGACCCAGGCCGTCCTGTCAAATCGCAGAAAGAAACCTGCCCAACAGGTTTCGCCGGTGGAAAAGTTGACATGAAGGCCACGCTCCGTCCGCTCGGCCAACGCACCCCATGCACGCCCCTTCGCATAGCCGTCGCGCAGGTCGGCGTCATCAAGGTCGACGTGGGAAATCTCTTCAGGCGTGATGCCTTCGGTTCGCTTCGCGACGCTCTGCCGAATGTGTTTCGCAATGACTCGACGCGCATCGGCACCGACATCGCAGACCATTGCGCGCGTCAGTTGCCAAGCGTCATCTTTCGCCCGTCGACCAGCCAAGCTGGAAATAGATGCACGCAACCTCGCCAGCGCATCTGGGTTGCACGCAGCAACCAGGTCGCCGGCGCTCGTGTGCAAAACCGGCTGGAGATCCCCAGCATGTGCGGCTGAGCCACCCAGGCAAAGCGCGAAAGCTACCGACGACGCGAAATACTTGATCGAGATCGTGTGCGACAAGTCCGCGTCCTCACTTGGAGTCTGAGTCAAGCGACGCCAACCAAGTCGTTGGCTAGGCACCAGAGTTTAGAAACAGGGTCCCAGGGGCAGCCGAGACTGACGAAGGCGATGGTCGGTTCCGCCTTGGGCGAGCGGAGCGTCGGTGGTGGCGTTCATGCCCCAATTGTCCCGCATCGCGCCTCCGGTTGCGCGCCGCGGCGTAAAGTCCCCCCGTCCACAGCCCGCCAGCCGTCCATGTCCGCATCCAGTCCCTCCCCTCTGCGCCTCACCAGCTTCTCCCACGGCGGCGGCTGCGGCTGCAAGATCGCGCCGGGCGTCCTGTCGGAAATCCTGAAGGCGTCCGCGCCGGGCTTCCTGCCGCCGCAGCTGATGGTGGGCATCGAGACGGCGGACGACGCCGCGGTGTGGCGGCTCAACGACCAGCAGGCGCTGATCGCCACCACCGACTTCTTCATGCCCATCGTCGACGACCCGTTCGACTTCGGGCGCATCGCGGCCGCCAACGCGATCAGCGACGTCTACGCGATGGGGGGCACGCCCATCATGGCGCTGGCCATCGTGGCCATGCCGATCGCGCAATTGCCGATCGAGGTGATCGGCCGCGTGCTGGCGGGCGGCAACGCCGTGTGCGCCGACGCCGGCATCCCGGTGGCCGGCGGCCACACGATCGACTCGGTCGAGCCGATCTACGGGCTCGTCGTGATGGGCCTGGTCCACCCGGACCGCGTGCGCCGCAACGCCGACGCGCGCGCCGGCGACGTGCTCGTGCTGGGCAAGCCGCTGGGCGTGGGCGTGCTCTCGGCGGCGCTGAAGAAAGGCGCGCTCGACGAGGCGGGCTACGCGCGCCTGATCGCCACCACCACGCGCCTGAACAAGCCGGGCCCGCGCCTGGCCGAGCTGGCCGGCGTGCACGCGATCACCGACGTGACCGGCTTCGGCCTGGCCGGACACACGCTCGAGATGGCACGCGGCGCGAAGCTGCGCGCGCAACTCCACTGGTCCGCCGTGCCCCTCGTCTGCGGAGTCGCGGCGCTCGCGCGCGACGGCTTCGTCACCGGCGCCTCGGGCCGAAACTGGGTCGGCTACGGCGCCGACGTGGCGCTGGACGGGGCGCTGCCGACAATCGCCCGCGACCTGCTGTGCGACCCGCAGACCTCGGGCGGACTGCTGGTGTCCTGCCGACCCGACAGCGTGGACGCGGTGCTGGCGTGCTTCCGCGAGGGTGGTTTCACCGACGCCGCCGTGATCGGTCGCATGGACGAGGGTCCCGCGGGCCTGGACGTGCGCCCCTGAGCTCAGCCGCGGCGACCCGACAGCTCGTCCACCCAACCCCGGCTGCGCTCGTCCGCCCAGTCGCATTGCCCCATCACGACGAAGCGCACGCGGCCGTCGGCGCCGATCGCCACCGTGCTCGGGAACGCATGCACGTCGAACGCCCTGGCGGCGGCACCGTCCGCATCGAGGGCGATGTCCAGCGCCAGCGGCGTCGCGTCGAGGAAGCGGCGGATCGCCGGGACGCCCTCGCGGTAGTTGGCCGCCAGGACGCGCAGGCCGCTCGGCCGCTCGCGCTCCGCCAGCGCCTCCAGCGACGGCATCTCTGCCAGGCACGGTTCGCACCAGCCCGCCCAGAAGTTCAGCAGCACCGCGTGGCCCCGCTGCGCCTGGAGCGACCACGCCGTGCCGTCGAGCAGGGGCAGACGCAAGGGCGGCGGGGGCCGACGCCGCGGCCAGTCGTGGCGCACGGCCTGGGCCGCGCCCGCGGGGCGCACGGCGACGGCCGCCGCGGCGGCGAGCAGTAGGTGGCGGCGATGCAGGGAAACAGGCATGGTGGCGGGGGTCGTCGCTGTGGGCGGGCGGGGAACTCGTTCGAGAGGCAAATGCGCGATACTCGCCCCTGCCCTTTCCGGAGTCTCGCCCGAGGCCGGGCAAACGGCCCATTCCGGGATCCGACCGCCCCGTCAGGGCCAGCGCGACTGCCGCTGCGCGTCGGTCCATCGGCGACGTCAACCGTCGCGAACCTGAAGATATCAGCTCCATGAACCCACTCTTGTCGCGGCGTCGCCTCGTCCAGGCCGCCTCCGCCTCGCTCCTCGTGGCAGGAACTCCCTTCGTGCGCGCCCAGGAGGCCGCCCGCCGGTTCGAGCCGAAGCCCGGCGACTGGCGCACCTTCGACGTCATCACCACCGTGCAGCTCGTCGACCCCGCGGGGCCGTCCACCGCGTGGCTGCCGGTGCCCTCGCTCGACAACCCCTGGCAACGCACGCAGGACATCAGCTGGACGAGCAACGCCAGCGACCTCCACATCACCACCGACCGCGACACCGGCGCCAAGGTGCTGGTCGCGCGCTTCGACGCCGGGGTGGCGCAGCCCACCGTCGCCTTGACGACGCGCGTCCAGACGCGCAACCGCGGCGTGGACTGGAGCGAGCGCAACGCGCCCGCCGCCGACCCGGCCGACCTGCGCCGCTGGCTGCAGCCCAGCGAGCTCATCACCACCGACGGCATCGTGCGCAAGACGGCGCTGCAGATCGTCGAGGGCGCCACGACCGACCGCGAGAAGGTGCAGCGCATCTACGACTGGGTGATCGTCAGCACCTACCGCGAGCCCAAGGTGCGCGGCTGCGGCGCGGGCGACATCCGCGCCATGCTCGAGACCGGCAACCTGGGCGGCAAGTGCGCCGACATCAACGCGCTGTTCGTCGGCCTGTGCCGCGCCGCCGGCGTGCCGGCGCGCGACATCTACGGCGTGCGGCTGGTGCCCAGCGCGTTCGGCTACCGCGAACTGGGCGGCAACCCGGCCAGCCTCAAGGGCGCGCAGCACTGCCGCGCCGAGGTCTACCTCAAGGGCCACGGCTGGGTCGCGATGGATCCGGCCGACGTCACCAAGGTGATGCGCCAGGAGACCGCCGTGTGGATCAAGGATCCGGCCGATCCGCTGGTGGCGCCGGTGCGCCGCGCGCTGTTCGGCAGCTGGGAAGGCAACTGGATGGGCTACAACAGCGCCGCCGACGTGGCGCTGCCCGGCGCGAAGCAGGGCAAGCTGGGCTTCTTCATGTACCCGCAGGCCGAGACCGCTGCCGGGCCGCGCGATCCGTATGCGCCCGACAGCTTCGCCTACAAGATCACGGCCACCGAGATTGCGGCCTGAGCCTGCCGTGGCCGCATCGCCCGACCTCGCCTCCGAAACGCCGCGCGGCAGCGCGCCGGCGCTGACGCTCGCCGGACTCGCTGCGCTGCTGGCCTCGGGCTGCTGCGTGGCGCCGCTGGTGCTGGCGCTGGCGGGCGTTTCGGGCGCCTGGATCGGGCAGCTGCGGCGCATCGAGCCGTATTCGCCCTGGCTGATGGGGCTGTCGTTCCTCGCGCTGGCCGTCGCTGGGTGGCGACTGTATCGGCGTCCCGCAGCCGGCGCGGCGTGCGCGATCGATGACGCCTGTCGCCGGGCCAACGCCGCCGGCCGCCGCTGGTTCTGGTTCGTGGTCGGCCTGGCGCTCGTGCCCGTCGCGGTGCCACTGGCGGCGCCGCTGTTCTACTGAAAGACTGCCATGCGCCTGCGCCACTGCATTCCCGCCCTCGTCCTGGCCGCCGCCGCAACGTCGTCCTGGGCCGCGTCGCGCCAGGTCACGCTCACCGTACCCACGATGGACTGCGCCACCTGCCCCGTCACGATCAAGGTGGCGTTGATGAAGGTGCCCGGGGTCAGCAAGGCCGTGGTCAGCTACCGGCAACGCACCGCCAAGGTCACCTTCGACGACGCGAAGGCCGACGTCGCCTCGCTCACCCGCGCGACGGACAGCGCCGGCTACCCGTCGTTCCTCGCGGACAAGCAGTAGCGCGTCACGCCGCGAGTCCGGCGATCTGCCGGGCCACCGCGTCCACGCCTTCGGGAGTGAGGCTGCCAGCCTCGACGATCGCGGCATCCGCCAGCGCCCGCAGGTCACGAGCTTGCGAACGCTTGTACAACGGGTCGTAGTGCTTGCGCATCAGGTCGGCGAACAGCGGCTCGAGCAGGCCGTCGCGGGCCCAGGCCTGCCACTGCGCGAGCAACTCCCTGGGCAGCAGCTCGCGCAGGGAACCCAGCTTCTGGACCAGCGTGTCGCGATCGTCGCCCAGCCACGCGTAGTCGGAGAGCAGGTACGCCAGGCGCGCCTCGTGCGAGGCGCGGATCTCGACGACCGGGCTGGCGCGCATGCGCTGGAGCAACGGCTCCGGCACCGTGAGGCGACCGATGCGGCGCCCTTCGGCCTCGACCCACACGGTACGTGCGGGATCGAGCCCGGCGAGCTGCTGCGCCACGGCGGTCTCGAAGCCCTTCTGCGTGGGTTGCGGTCGGCCGGGGATGTCGCCCAGCACGGAGCCGCGATGCGCCGCGAGATCCTCCAGGTCGAGCACCTGCTCGCCAAGTCGCCCGAGTGCCTGCAGCACACGCGTCTTCGCGCTGCCGGTGGGACCGCTCAGCAGGCGGATGCGCAACTGCGGCGCGCGCGCCACGATCAGCGCCATCACGTGCGCGCGCCAGCTCTTGTAGCCGCCCTGCAGTTGCTGGGCATCCCAGCCGACCAGGCGCAGCCAGGTCACGAAGCTGCCGCTGCGCAGCCCGCCGCGCCAGCAGTAGACCAGCGGCCGCCAGTCGCGCGGCTTGTCGCGGAACAGCGAGTCGATGTGGGTGGCGATGTTGCGGGCCACCATCGCGGAGCCGATCTTGCGCGCCTCGAAGGCCGACACCTGGACGTAGGTGGTGCCGACGATGCGACGCTCGTCGTCGTCCAGCACCGGGCAGTTGATCGCGCCCGGCACGCGGTCGGCCGCGAACTCCGCCGGCGAACGGGCATCGATCAGCGCGCTGAAATTGCCAAGGTCCGCGACGGTGGTGGGCTTGAAGCTCATGGATGGATTGTCCCCGACCTCCAGACCAATGCCACGCCGGCCCATGCCTTATGCTGCGATCGCCCTTGCTCCGTACCAGGACGCCGCCATGTGCCGCAACATCCGCACGCTGTTCAACTTCGAGCCGCCCGCCACCGAGATCGAGATCCGCGACGCCGCGCTGCAGTTCGTGCGCAAGCTCAGCGGCTTCAGCGTCCCTTCGAAGGCCAACGAGGAGGCATTCGAGCGCGCCGTCGAGGCCGTTGCCGCGTCGGCACGGGGCTTGATCTCTTCGCTCGTCACCACTGCCGTTCCGCACGACCGGGAGGTCGAGGCGGCCAAGGCGAGGGCGCGGTCGGCGGCGCGGTTCGGTTCGCGAACCTGATCGATGCCGGCGCGAGCTCGCGCGTTCTACGGCCGGGGCGGCGTGCAGCTCATCCGCGCCGTGCGCAACTGCGCGCCGACGAGCGAAGAACGGTCGTAGACCAGCAGGTTCCGGCAAACCGCCTGCACGTCCCTGGTGGACATGCCGAAGCGCACGACATAGGCGGGCCCGGGCGCCGCCGGATCGGCGATCTTGACGACGTAGGCGCCGGCCAAGCCGGCGTCCTTGTCGACTCCGGCCAGTTCGGGCGGCAAGGTCTTGACGCAGTGCGCGCCGACGCTGCCGAACATGCCCCGGTCCGCGCCGGGCATGGCCTTGCGGCAAGCCGCGGGATCGCCACTGGCGATCACTTTCACCTGCACCGTGTGCACGCCGGGGGCGTCTCGTGCCTGCGGCTGCGCGACCACATACAGCGGCGCGGCGACAGCCAGCGACCCTGCGGATGCCAGCACGCCACCGAATGCCGCGCGTGCGAACGAGCCGCTCACTTTCGCGCCGGGGGGAATCCCGGAATCGGGAAGATCGACTCGCCCGGCTTGCTCATCTGTTCCTGCATCTGCTCGAACAGCTTCTTCGACTGCTCGAGGTAGCTGCCCATCAGGTTCTGCATCATCGGCGCCTGGCCGCTCATCAGCTTGCTCCAGCCGTCGGGCGTGAGCGGCGACAGGGCCGCGGCCGGGTCGGCCAGGCGGGTCTGCATCTCGGCCAGCGCCTGCAGGTTCTTTTCCAGGTAGGAGCCCATCACGCCCTGCATGGCGTGGCCGTAGAAGCGGATGATCTGGGCCAGCATCTGGCTGTTGAACATCGGCACGCCGCCGGTCTCTTCCTCCAGGATGATCTGCAGCAGGATCGCGCGCGTGAGCTCGTCGCCGGTCTTGGCGTCGCGCACCTCGAAGGGGGCGCCCTCGAGCACCATCTCCTTGACATCGTGCAGCGTGATGTACGAGCTCGTGAGCGTGTCGTAGAGACGCCGGTTCGGGTACTTCTTGAGGATGCGCACGCCGGGGGGCGCGGCCGGGTCGGCGTTGGCCTTGGCGTTGCGGCGGGTCGTGACCATGGAGTGTCCCCAATCGAAGTCTATGTCTGGTTGAGTCGATTCTAGGGGCGGTGCGCTGCAGTGCAGCAAGGGATTCCCCCGCCCGTTGCAACCGAGCCGAACCTGGCACCTGCGACAGGGTTTTCGCGAGCCCTGTACGCTGCCTGCGTTGGGCTTCCATCAAAGACAGAGAACCGGACGACATGAGCACCGAACAACGCATCGAGCACGACGCCTGGGGCGACATCCCCGTTCCAGGCGGGCACCTGTGGGGCGCGCAGACGCAGCGCTCCATCGAGCACTTCGCGATCTCCACCGAACGCATGCCGCCCGAGTTGCTGCACGCGCTCGCGCTGGTCAAGAGCGCAGCCGCGCGCGTCAACGAGCGCAGCGGGCTGCTGCCTGCGGGCAAGGCCGCCGCGATCGCGCAGGCCGCCGCCGAGGTCATCGAGGATCGCTGGGAAGACGAGTTCCCGCTGGCCGTGTGGCAGACCGGCTCGGGCACGCAGAGCAACATGAACATGAACGAGGTGCTCGCCAACCGCGCCTCGCAGCTGCTGGGCGGCCCGCTGGGCCTGAAGCGCCTGGTGCATCCCAACGACGAGGTCAACCTCGGCCAGTCGTCCAACGACGTGTTCCCCACCGCCATGCACGTGGCCGCGGTGCAGGGCATCGCGCAGCACGTCATCCCGTCGCTGCAGGGCCTGCGCGCCACGCTGGCCGCCAAGGCCCAGGCTTTCGACGGCATCGTCAAGATCGGCCGCACCCACCTGCAGGACGCCACGCCGCTGACGCTGGGCCAGGAGGTCTCGGGCTGGGTCGCGCAGCTCGAGCACGCGGAGCGCCAGCTGCACGCGGTGCTGCCCGACCTGCGCGAGCTCGCGCTCGGCGGCACCGCGGTGGGCACCGGCCTGAACACGCCCGCCGCCTTCGGCGCGGAGGTGGCGGAGGAACTCGATCGCATGACGGGCCTGGGCTTCGTCACCGCGCCCAACAAGTTCGCGGCGCTCGCCGCCCATGACGCGATCGTGCGCGCGCACGGGGCGCTGAAGGCGCTGGCGGTGGCGCTCACCAAGATCGCCAACGACGTGCGCTGGCTTGCCAGCGGTCCGCGCAGCGGCCTGGGCGAGCTGCAGATCCCCGAGAACGAGCCGGGCAGCTCCATCATGCCCGGCAAGGTGAACCCGACGCAGTGCGAGGCGCTGACGATGCTGTGCTGCCAGGTGTTCGGCAACGACGTGGCCGTGACGCTGGCCGGGGCCAGCGGCAACTTCGAGCTGAACGTCTACAAGCCGGTGATGATCCACAACCTGCTGCAGAGCGTGCGGCTGCTGGACGACGGCATGCGCGGCTTCGACCGGCACTGCGCGCAAGGCATCGAGCCGCGCCTGGACCGCATCGCCGAACTGCTGCAGAACTCACTGATGCTGGTGACGGCCCTGAACCCGCACATCGGCTACGACGCCGCGGCGCAGATCGCGCGCACCGCGCACGCCAAGGGCCTGAAGCTGCGCGATGCCGCCATCGCCTCGGGCAAGCTCACCGGAGAGCAGTTCGACGCCTGGGTGCGGGCCGAGGACATGGTGCGACCCGGCTGACTCGCCATCGGCAAAACGTGACGCCAGGGCCATTGCGGCGCTGAGCAGCCACTCACGCGCCAGGCCGCGGCCCTGCTGGCGAGTGCCGCGGCGCCCTGCCCTCGCACGCCGATTGCCCGACGGTGTCCGCACAACCGGAGACACCGAATGGACGCACCGCGACTCAGTCGCCGCCGCCTGCTCACCGCGGGCGCCGTCATCACCGCCGTGCCCGTGGCCACCGCCGCCGCCGCCGCGGCGCTCGGGGGCAGCGAGGTGCCCTTCAAGGAAGGCCAGGCCAACGCGCCGACGGCGGTCGACAAGGGCACGAACTGGACGTGGTTCACCGAGGCCGAGGCCGCGTTCATCAACGCCGCGGTCGCACGCCTGATTCCAGCGGACGAACTCGGACCCGGCGCCGTCGAGGCCGGCGTCCCCCTCTTCATCGACCGCCAGCTCGCCGGCCCCTACGGCCGCGGCGAGCGCTGGTACATGCAGGGACCGTGGAGTCCCGGCCTGCCCACCCAGGGCTACCAGACGCGCCTCACGCCCGCAGGCCTGTACCGCGTCGGAATCAAGGCGACCGACGCCGCGGTGGTGCGCGAGTCGCGCGGCGGCAGCTTCGCCCGCCTCGCCGCCGCCGACCAGGATGCGTTCCTGCAGCGCATGGAAAAAGGCGACGTCGCACTCGATGGCATCGACGCCAAGGCCTTCTTCGCGCAGTTGCTGCAGAACACGCTGGAAGGCTTCTGGAGCGACCCGATCTACGGCGGCAATCGCGACATGGCCGGCTGGAAGCTGATCGGCTTTCCGGGCGCGCGCTACGACAACTCGGAGTTCGTCTCCCAGCACGGGCAGAAGTACCCCCTGCCGCCCGTGGGCCTGAAGGGCCGCGTCGAATGGATCCGGAGCTGACATGGCGAAGAAACTTCCCTCGGTCGACGCCTTGATGATCGGCTTCGGCTGGACCGGCGCGATCATGGCGCAGGAACTCACCGACGCCGGACTGAACGTGCTGGCACTCGAGCGCGGCGCCTGGGCCGACACCTCGCGCGAGTTCGCCACGACCTTCGCGCAGGACGAGCTGCGCTACTTCTGGCGCCACGACCTGTTCCAGACCACGGCGCACGACACGCAGACCATCCGCAACGACGCGAGCCAGGTGGCGCTGCCCATGCGCAAGCTCGGCTCCTACCTGCCCGGCACCAACGTCGGCGGCGCGGGCGTGCACTGGAACGGCCAGACCTGGCGCTTCCTGCCCTCCGACTTCGTCGCGCGCAGCCACAACCTGCAGCGCTACGGCGCGGCGGCGATCCCCGACACGATGACCATCCAGGACTGGGGCGTCACCTACGACGACCTGGAGCCCTACTACGACCGCTTCGAGCGCCTGTGCGGCATCAGCGGCAAGGCCGGCAACATCGGCGGCCAGATCCAGGCCGGCGGCAATCCGTTCGAGGGCCCGCGCTCGCGCGAATATCCGAACCCGCCGATGGCCATGAGCTATCCGCCCGCGCTGTTCGCCGAGGCGGCGACGGGCCTGGGCCTACATCCGTTCCCGCAACCCTCGGCCAACATGTCGCATGCCTACGTGAACCCGCTGGGCGTGCGGCTGGAGGCCTGCACCTACTGCGGCTTCTGCGAGAAGTTCGCCTGCGGCAACTACTCCAAGGCGAGCGCACAGACCACCATCCTGCCGGTGCTGATGAAGAAGCCGAACTTCCGGCTGCGCACCGAGTGCGAGGTGATGAGGATCAACCTCGACGCGAGCGGCAAGCGCGCGGTGAGCGTCACCTACGTCGACGCCTCCGGCGAGGAGTTCGAGCAGCCGGCCGACCTGATCGTGCTGTGCTCGTACATCCTCAACAACGTGCGCCTGCTGCTGCTCTCGGGCATCGGCGCACCCTACGACCCGCAGACGGGCCAGGGCGTGATCGGCAAGAACTACGCGTACCAGATCACCTCGTCGGTGAACCTGTTCTACGACGACAAGATCCTCAACCCGTTCATCGGTGCCGGCGCGCACGGCATGCTCGTCGACGAGTGGAACGGCGACAACTTCGACCATGCGGGGCTCGGATTCATCGGCGGCGGCTTCGTGGGCGTGGTGCAGACCGGCGCGCGCCCCATCGAGACGCACCCGGTGCCCGAGGGCACGCCCAACTGGGGCGGCGCGTTCAAGAAGGCGGTCGCGGCCAACTACCTGAAGTCGATGAGCATCGCCACGCACGGCGCGGTGATGAGCCACCGCGGCAACTACCTCGATCTCGATCCGACCTACCGCGACGTCTACGGCCGCCCGCTGCTGCGCATGACCTTCGACTACACCGACAACGAGCACCGCATGTCGGACTACCTCACCGACCGCTCCGTGGACATCGCGCGCGCGATGAAGGCGCGCGAGATCCGCGTCAACAGGCGCATGGGCAGCTGGGACGTGGTGCCCTACCAGACCACGCACAACACCGGCGGCGCGATGATGGGCGTCGATCCCTCGACGAGCGCGGTCAACAGGTACCTGCAGTCGTGGGACGTGCCCAACCTGTTCGTGATGGGGTCCAGCGCGTTCCCGCAGAACCCGGGCTACAACCCCACCGGGACGGTGGCGGCGCTCGCCTACGCGTCGGCGGCCGCGATCACGCAGCGCTACCTCAAGGCCCCCGGGGCCCTGGCCTGAGGAGCGCCGCGCCATGCGAACCCATCCCCTGATCCTGCTGGCCGTGGTGGCGGCGGCCATCACCACCGTGACGGTGTTCGGCCAGTCCGCGCCCACCCCGCCCGCCACGCCGGCGAAGAAGCCGCGCCATGCCGACGCGGCGCTGGACGCGCATGCGCCCAGGGCCGCCGCGTCGACGGCCGTGCCCGCCTGGCTGGTCGCGGGGGCGGCCTCCGCGGCGGCGTCGCCCGCCGGCACGGCGTCGCCCGTCGCCGTGCAGCGCCCCGCCGCCGACGCACCGCTCGTCGACCGCGGGCGCTACCTCGCCGCGGCCGGCGACTGCGCGGGCTGCCACACCACGCAGGGCGGCGCGCCGTACGCGGGCGGACGACCGCTGGAGACGCCCTTCGGCACCGTGCTGTCCGCCAACCTCACGCCGGACGCCAGCGGCCTCAAGAGCTGGAACGCCGACCAGTTCTACCGCGCGATGCACGAAGGCATCTCGGCCAACGGCGACCACCTGTACCCGGCCTTCCCGTACAACTATTTCGCGAAGATGCCGCGCGCCGACACCGACGCGCTGTTCGCCTGGCTGCAGTCGCTGCCGCCCGTCGCCAACCGGCCCGACCGCAACCAGCTGCCGTTCCCGTTCAACATCCGGTCGCTGATGGCGGTGTGGAACCTGCTGTACCTGGACAAGGCGACGTTCGCGCCGGAAGCCTCGCACAGCGAGCAGTGGAACCGCGGCGCCTATCTCGTGGAGGGCCCCGGCCACTGCGCCGCCTGCCACACGCCCAAGACCGTGCTGGGCGGCCCGAAGACGGGACGCGACTTCCAGGGCGGCGCCTTCGGCACCTGGTTCGCGCCCGACCTGACGCCCAACGCGCGCAGCGGCCTGGGCGGTTGGACCCATGACGAGACCGTGGCCTTCCTGCGCACCGGTCGCAACGCGCATGCATCTGCCTACGGCGAGATGGGCCTGGTCGTGCAGGACTCCACCTCGATGCTGAGCGACGACGACCTGCTGGCGATGGCCACGTACCTCGGCGATCGCGTCGCGTCGCCGACGCTGTCGATGACACCGCCCGATACCGCCACGATGAAGGCCGGCGAGGCGATCTTCGTCGACGAGTGTTCCGCCTGCCACCTGATGCATGCCCAGGGCCAGGCGCTCGCGTTCCCGCCGCTCGCGCACTCGGCCAACGTGCAGCAGGTCGATCCCGGCACCGCGCTGCACCTCATCCTCGCGGGCGCGCAGGCCGCGCCCACGCGCGCGGAGCCCACGCCGTTCACGATGCCCGCGTTCGACTGGAAGCTGGACGACCGGCAGGTGGCGGCCGTCGCCACCTACGTGCGCAACAACTGGGGCAACGCCGCGCCGGAGGTCTCGGCCGACGATGTGGCGAAGCTGCGCGCCAAGCTCAAGTTCGATGCGACGGCCTCGGGACACACGAAGGCGACCCCGTTGACCCGGCCGGGGCCCAACACGCTGGGCACGGCCGACACGGACAGCCGCGACAACGGCACGCCGCAGGCGGGACGCGCCGCGCCGGCCGGCGATGGCGGCGCGAGCATGCCGGCCGCGGCAGCATCCGGCGGCTGAGCCATCGTCCTGCGCCCAAGCCGTCATCCTGCGCGCGGTCGCAGGATGACCGGTGGAAACGTCAGCCCTGCGGCTGCAGCGTCTTCACGACGCGCTGTTCCCCATGCTCGCCCGCGCCGCTGCTGGACGAGTGGCTCTCGCTGTGCAGGGTCATCAGGCGGTCGCCGGCGAGGCCGTAGGTCAGGCTGTCCTCGTCCACGGCCTCGAAGCTGACGACGACGAACGCGCGGCCCTTCACGAGCGTGCGGGTGGCGCTCGCCAGCGGCGTGCCGTCCGCGCCGATCCAGATCGACAGCGTGGAATCGAACTCCTTGATGTACTTGCGCTGCTGCTCGGGCAGCGTGGACAGCGGGATCGTGAACGTGAGCAGCCGCGCCGGCCTGCCGCTCCAGGTATCGGCCTTCTCGGCCTTGAACACCGCCTCGTCCAGCCGATGCGACAGCGCCGACGCGGCCGAGACGACCGCCACCACGTCACCGGATTCGAGCTTGCCCAACGCCCACGCGGTCGGCGTCTTCGCCTTCGGATCGTGCGCCAGCTGGCGCGTCTCGGCGTCCATGCGTGCAAGCATGTCCTTCGCGTACAGCACCTGCAGCCCGCGTGCGCCATCCTCCACGCCCACGCTCGCCTGCCCCAGCTTCTCGACGGCGTCGGCACCCTCGCCCTGCCTCTCCGACGTCCTCACGTCCAGCGTCGCCTTGAGCGGCGTCTGGGCCTGCAGGCGCGCGAGTGCCGCCTTGAGATCGGACAGGCCGTCGGCATGGGCGAGTGGCGCGACCAGCAGCATGGCGGCCAGGGCGATGGAAGGAGCGAGAGTCAGGCGGCGCATCGAGGGACGACGTGGCATTGGGGAGAAGCGATCGTACAGGCGACCCTCCGGCCGATGATTTCCGCGCGCAAAGAAGCAGGTTCCTGGCGACCGGGCGGATCGTCAGGTCGCTCCGGATTCGTCCCGTGCCCGGCGAGCGCATGACCACGCCATCGCAATCCGCGAGTTCCGAAGTCTGGGCAGGCTACCGTCGGCCTGCCATGCACGCCGGAGAGGCGACGACCACCAGGTGCAAGCGACCGGCAGGCCATGACGTCGTGCGCTGGATGTCCGCCTTCGCTTCAACATCAGCCGTTGCACTGCCGACCCGTCGGCAGGTCTCAGGCCGCGCTGGCCGCGGCAGGCTGCTGCCAACGCGCTTTCAGCCGTTCGATGAACCATTGGCCCGCCGGACCGGGCAGATGGGATGACGGGTGATACGCCGACATCGTCAGCATCCAACCGGTGCGAGGCATCTCGTCCACGTCCAGGACGACCAGCGTCCCGTCGGCCAGGTCCTTCTCGATCATGTGCAGCGGCATGCCTCCCCAGCCGACGCCGTCGCGCAGGAACGCGTGCTTGGTCGACAGGTCCGCCAGGCGCCAGGTGGATGGCGACGCGACACCGAAGTCTCGGCCGGCGGTGAGATCGGAGCGGTCGGTGAGAACGAGTTGCACGTGCTTCGCGAGCTCGCGTCGAGGGATGCGATGGCCGATGGCTGCCAGCGGGTGGGCGCCGGAGGCGACGGCATGCAGCGGCAATTCGCCCAGCCGTTCGCTGACCAACGACGGGAACGCCTGCGGCAGCGGCGGCAGGATGCCCAGGCTGCATCGCCCATCGAGCACGGGTCGATAGGCCGCGCCCAGCCCTTCGACGAACAGACGCAGCGGCGTCATCGGAAATCGGCCCGCGAACTCCTTGGCCACCGCGCTGACCACGGCGGTTGGAAAGAACACGTCGACGACCACCGACAGCTCGGCCTCGACGCCGGACGTCATGAGCCTCGCGCGCGCCTTCAGGGTATCGACCGCGGCGACGATGTCGCGGGCGTCCGCCAGCAGGAGCGCGCCCTCCGGCGTCAGCCGCGGGAAGCGGCCCGAGCGGTCGAACAGCGTCACGCCCACCTGGTGTTCCAGGGAACCTATCCAGCCGCTCACCGCGGACTGAACCCGGTTGAGCTTGCGGGCGGCGGCGGAGAAGCTGCCCTCGTCCACGGCGGCGATGAAGGTTCGGAGTTGATCGAGAGAGACGCCGTCGAGCATCGGAACTATCTCCAGGGGAGATGGATTGCATCTCAATATACCGGCTACTCGGAAAGATAGCCCGAGGCCACCATGGGATGTCGGTGCGGCGAGATTGCCGCGTTCAGCCCCGGTGACTCGAAGGCGAGCAGCGCCGGGGCATCCCCCACACAAGGATTCACCATGAGCTATTCCATCATCGGCAGCGGCAGCGTCGGCGTGGCCCTCGCCCGGCAGTTCGCACGCAGCGCGATACCGGTCGGCATCGCGAACACCCGCGGACCGCAGTCCATCGCCTCGGTCGCCACCGAGCTTGGCGACCAGGTCGTTCCGATGACGCTGCAAGAGGCCCTTGGGGCCGAAGTCATCCTGCTGGCCGTCCCGTTCCGCGCACACCGCGACGTCGCCAAGGCCGCCGAATCGTGGACCGGCAAGGTCGTCATCGACGCCACCAATGCCTACGGCGTGCCGCCTGCCGAGCTCGACCAGTTGCCGTCGTCGACGGTCGTCGCGAAGGCGTTGCCGGGCGCCCACCTCGTGAAGGCCTTCAACCACCTGCCGGCGGCGGTGCTTGCGCAAGACCCCGCCGGCCCCGGCGGCCGCCGCGTGATCTTCCTGTCAGGCGACGACGACGGCGCGAACCACCAGGTCGCAGCACTCGTCGAACGCCTCGGCTTCGCGCCGGTCGCCCTTGGCAAGCTCGCGGAGGGCGGTCGACTCGTCCAGGCGCGCGACAAGACCTGGGGGCCCCTGATCTTCCAGGATCTGTTCAAGAAGGCGACGTGAGCCCAGGCTCGTCGCGACATGCTCATACCACCCCGGAGGCACCCATGAAAATCGAACTCAAGGGCCGCAAGGCCATCGTCACGGGATCGACGGCCGGCATCGGCTTGGCGATCGCCGAGGGACTGGCGCGCGCAGGCGCGTCGGTCGTCGTCAATGGACGTACACCAGAACGGGTCGAGACGGCGTTGCGCGAGTTGCGTACGCTCTTGCCGGAGGCCGACTTCACGGGCGTCGCCGCCGACCTGTCCACGGCCGAAGGATCGGCCGCCCTGGCGACCCGGGCACCGGAGGCCGACATCCTCGTCAACAACGTCGGCACGGCGCATCCCAATGGCTTCTTCGACCAGGAAGACAGCGAGTGGCTCGACCTGTTCCAGCTCAACGTGATGAGTGGCGTGCGCGCGGCGCGCCACTACATGCCGGCCATGGTCAAGCGCGGCTGGGGCCGGGTCGTCTTCATCAGCAGCGAGTCCGGCGTCGCGATTCCCAAGGAGATGATCGACTACGGCATGACGAAGACGGCGCAGCTCGCCGTTTCGAGGGGACTGGCGGAGCTCGTCGGCGGAACCGGCGTGACCGTCAACGCGGTCTTGCCCGGCCCCACCCGCTCCGAGATCCTGTCCAACTGGATGAAGGGAACAGCGAAGGAGCGTGGCATCACGCAGGAGGAGGCGGAGCAGGAATTCCTGAAGACGATGCGCCCCACGACCCTCATCAATCGCTTCACCACGACCGAGGAGGTCGCGAACATGGTGGTCTACGTCTGCTCCGAGCTGTCCTCCGGGACAAGCGGCGCCGCGCTCCGCGTCGATGGAGGCGTCCTTCGCGCAATTCCCTGAGCCCGGAGGGAGCGGACCGCAGTGTCGACCAACTCATCGATGCACGCGCAGGCAGCGCGACGCGCCATCGGGTAGGAGGAGGGGTTGCCCCCTCCGTCCTCCCACACCACCGTACGTGCGGTTCCGCATACGGCGGTTCATGAGCGACGCTGGAAGCGCCGGTGAGTATCCACCAGCGACACGAGCCCCATG
>Ga0302154_10000220_pt1 | contig 56791 bp, 47 predicted proteins | sample I_Bog_N2_3_FD_193507 | JGI IMG/M metagenome (GOLD analysis project Ga0302154, IMG submission 193507) | Peat permafrost microbial communities from Stordalen Mire near Abisko, Sweden - I_Bog_N2_3 | ecosystem: Environmental > Terrestrial > Soil > Wetlands > Peat | place: Sweden: Abisko, Stordalen... | reverse complement strand
AGGCCGCTGAAGAACATCAGCTCGGACCCGAGCCAGATCATGACGCCGATGGCCAGCATCGGAGGCCGGTCGTGGGTGATCTTTCCCTGGGGAGCGGGGACCTCCGCCGAGAGAGCCTGGGTCACAGATGAATTTCTAGTCGACCCGAGCGTGACCACGCCAACTAGGGGGTGGAGCAGTTCCGGCGCCGATCGGTGGTCCGTAGACCCAGGTCAGCGCAACTCGACGGGGAGCGGCTCGGCGTGCAGCACCGTGAGCCGCCGCGTCGGTCTGGTGAAAGCCACGTAAAGGGTCCGCAGGCCCCTTGTGGTGGGCACCGGCGGGCCTTCGCCGGCGAGGTCGTCCCCCACGGCGGCGATCAGGGAAGGCTCCACCACGATCACCGAGTCGAACTCGAGGCCGTTCGTCTCATCGGCCGGCAGGACCACCAGGCCAGCGGCCAGACCGTCTCCCGCGGGGTCGCGTGGATCGATCGGGTTGAGGCCTGCCTCGTCGAGGGCCCGGGTCAATTCCGGCAGCATGACCATCGGGCCGAGGACGGCCACCCGGCCCGGCGCGACGGCGGCGACCTCCTCGCGGGCCAGCTCGGCCAGTGTGGGGCCGAGCCCCAACCTGCTGGTGGCGACGATGCGCGGAGGGAAGCCCGACTGGCGCACCGGGCGCGGCGGGGCGATATCGGGCGCGGCGACGGCCAGGACCTGGGCGGCCAGCGCCACGACCTCGGCCGGGGTGCGGTAGCTCACGGTCAGCTCCACCAGCCGGGTCGGTCGCTGTGGGCTCAAGTAACGCGTGATGTCGTCCCACCCGGCGGGGGCCCAGGGCCCGGTGGCCTGTGCGATGTCCCCCACCACGGTCATGGAGCCCGAGAGCGATCGGCGGCCCAGCATGCGCAACTGCATCGGCGAGAGGTCCTGCACCTCGTCGACCACGATGTGGCCGAAGGCCCGGACCTCGTCCTCCGGTGTGGTGACTGCGATGGGCGCCGGCTCGGGCGAAGCCGCCAAGCCCTGCGGCCAGAACCCCATTTCCGAGGCCATTCCCTCCTCGGCGCGCTTGGCCCTCGTCCGGGCGGGCCTTCCCCGGCGGGGGCCGAGCAGGGTGCGCGCCTCGTCGATCAGGGCGGCATCGCCGATCGTCCACTGCACCGTATCGAGCGAGGTGCTGCGGGGCCGGTAGAGCCGCAGTGCGTCCGAGGCGCTCAGAATGCCCTTGCCCGCGGCGGTGAGCAGCGCCCGCGCCCCCAGCAGATCGTGCAGGAATTCGTGGGCGGACAGCCGTGGCCACATGCGGTCGAGCGCGTCGGCCACCTCGGGCACGCGGCGCAGCCGCTGGGCCAGGTCCCTCTGCTCCTCGGCCGTGGGCGGGTCGTCCACCCCGTCGACGCCGCTCCGCCCGAGCCTGGCGCGGTACTCGTCCGCCAGCGCCCGGAGGACCTGCGCTTCCACGACGCGGCGGCGGGCATTGTGCGTCCCGGGCCGGCGCCGCGCCGCGCCCACGATGTCCTCGGTCAACCGGGCCCGCAGCCGCAGCACCCCGGCACCGAACGGGATCTCGACGTCTCGGCGGAGCGGGCGCTCCCTCGTCCGCACCGCCCGCTGCAGGACGTTGACCATGCGGACATCGCCCTTCAGCTTGGCCACGGACGGATCGTCGACGCCGCGCACCCGGACCTCGGGCACCAGCCCCGAGACCGTCGAGAGGCTGACCCCGGTCTCGCCCAGCGACGGCAGGACCTGTTCGATGTATCGCAGGAACAACGGGTTCGGCCCGACCACCAGGACGCCCTGGCGCTCCAACGGGAAGCGGTGCGTGTAGAGGAGATAGGCGGCCCGGTGGAGGGCGACCGCCGTCTTTCCCGTGCCGGGCCCACCCTGGACGACGAGCACGCCGGGCAGGGGCGAGCGGATGATTTCGTCCTGCTCGCGCTGAATCGTCCCGATGATGTCGCCCATCTGACCCGTGCGGGCCTGGCCCAGCGCCGAAAGCAACGCGCCGGGACCGCCCAGCACCAGCCCGTCGGCGAGGAGGCGCTCTCCGCCGTCGCGGATCTGGGCGCCACCCGCCCCTCCGGGCGCGGCGGCACCAGCGCGGCCCTCCGGATCCACGAAGTATTCGTCCTCGAGCCCGAGCACCGCCCGGCCGCGCACGGCAAGGTGACGGCGGCGGGCCAGCCCCTGCGGGTCGAGGCCCGTGGCCCGGTAGAAGGGCTCGGCCACGGGGGCGCGCCAGTCCACGACCAACGGCTCGCGGTCAGGGCCCGAGACGGCCAACCGGCCGATGTGGAAGGACTCGCCCAACAGCGGGTTCCCCGTCGTCGACTCCACCCCCGGCTCGGGGAGACGGTCGATACGGCCGAAGTACAGCGCCTGATCGCCGATGTCGAGTTGCTCCAGGCGGGCCAGGCTGGTCCGCACCACGATGTCGCGCTCGGTGCGCGACTGGAAGGTGCCCCCTCGGCCGAGATCGAGCACGCCCTGGAGCATCTGCCGCGCCTCGCCCCGCATGAACTCCAACCCGTCGTAGGCACGGTTGAGGAACTCCTGCTCATCCTCCAGATCTGGATGTTCGGGCACCTCTCCCCTTCCTCCCCCCGCCCACGGGGAAACGGTTCAGTCTAGACGGCTGCCAACGTCCGGGAAGCCGGGGTGGTCCCGCATACGATGAGCCGGACCGAAAGGATTGCGATGCTTATTTCGACCATGAACGATGTCCCCGGGTACAAGGTGACCTCGGTGCTCGGCGAGGTCTTCGGCCTCACCGTCCGGTCGCGCAACGTCGGATCCCAGTTCGGCGCCGCCTTCAAGTCACTGGCGGGAGGCGAGCTCAAAGGGATGACCAAGAACCTCCAGCTGAGCCGTGAGGAAGTGGTCAATCGCATGGTCGAGGAGGCCGAGGCCCGCGGCGGGAACGCCGTGCTCGCCATGCGGTTCGACACATCGGAGATGGGCGGGAACTGGACGGAGATCTGCGCCTACGGGACGGCCGTCGTCATAGAGCCGATCGGGTGAGCCCGACGGCAGATGCCCGCACCGATCTCGTGCGCGCCTGCTTGCGGGAACCGGTGTCCCGCACACCGGTGTGGTTCATGCGCCAGGCGGGGCGTGCGCTGCCCGAATACCGGGCGGCCCGCGGTTCGGGGTCCATCCTGTCCGCCATCGGCGACGCTGCGCTGTCCGCCGAGGTGACGATGCAACCGGTCCGGCGCTACGGCGTGGACGCCGCCATTGTGTTCTCGGACATTGTGGTGCCCCTCCACGCCATCGGATTCGGCGTCGACGTGGAGCCGGGGCGGGGGCCGGTGGTGGCCGAGCCGTTCCGCAGCGAGACCGACCTGGAGCGCCTCCGGCCCTTCGAGCCGGCCGTCGACGCCCCCTATGTGGCCGAGACGGTGGGCCTGGTGCGTCGGGAGCTCGAGGGGTCCGGCGTGGCCCTGATCGGGTTCGCCGGCGCGCCCTTCACCGTGGCCAGCTACGCCGTCGAGGGCGGGCCGTCCCGCACCTTCGCCAATGTCAAGGCCCTGATGCACGGGAATCCCGAGCTCTGGCAGCAGTTGAGCGACCGGCTGGCCGCCATGGCCGTGGCTTCGCTGCGGGCGCAGATCGAGGCCGGCGCCCAGGCCGTCCAGCTCTTCGACAGCTGGGCCGGCTCGCTGGCGCCCGATGAGTACGCCCGCTTCGCCCTGCCCGCCACCCGCGCCGTCCTGGCCGGCATCGCCGACCTCGGTGTCCCGACCATCCTCTTCGGCGTCGGCACCGGTGAGCTCCTGGCTTTGATGGGCTCCGCCGGATCCGATGTCGTCGGCGTCGACTGGCGCGTCCCGCTCGACGAGGCACGCCGGCGCGTCGGCTCCGGACACGCGCTGCAGGGCAACCTCGACCCCGCTCTCTGCCTGGCGCCGTGGCCCGTCGTGGCCGAAGCGAGCCGATCGGTGCTGGCCCGCGCCGACGACGGCAGTGGGACCGGTCATATCTTCAACCTGGGCCACGGCGTCCTGCCCGAGACGGACCCGGGCATCCTGAGCGCCGTCGTCGAGTTGGTCCACGCGGAGACCGCCCGGGTATGACGACGGGCGTGCTGCTCATGGCGCACGGCACGCCGGCGCGCGCGTCGGACATCGCGTCCTTCTACACACGCATCCGGCGTGGCAGCCCCCCCTCCGCCGAGCAGCTGGCTGAGCTCGAAGGACGCTATGCCGCCATCGGGGGCGTCTCACCCCTCACCGTCCGGACCGCCGCACAGGTCGACGCCGTGCGCGTCGCGCTCGAGGCGCGGGCGCCGGGGCACTACCTCGTGTCGTTCGGCGCCAAGCACACCGACCCGCTGATTGAGCAAGCGGCATCGGATCTGGACGCGGCCGGCCTGGAGAAGGTCATCGGCCTCGTCCTCGCCCCTCACGGATCGACGTTCGGCTCCCAGGAGTACCTCGACCGCGCCCGGGCCGCCCTCGGCGCCACGCCGTTCGTGCCCGTGGGTCCCTGGTACGCCCACCCGTCTTTCGTCGCGCTCCTCGCCGCCCGCGTACAGGAGGCGCAACGAGCCGTGGCGGGACGGACCACCGTGATCTTCAGCGCACACTCGCTCCCCGAGCGCATCCGGGAAACGGGCGACACCTACCCCGAGCAACTCGCCGAGTCGGCCCGGCTGGTCGGCCGGGCCGCCGGACTCGACGACGACGACTGGGTGGTGGCGTGGCAGAGCGCCGGACGCACGCCGGAGCCATGGCTCGGCCCCGACGTGCGCGACGTGGTGCGCCAGCTGGCCGCCGACAAGCTCGCCGATGCCGTCGTGAGCTGTCCGATCGGCTTCGTCTCCGACCATCTCGAGGTGCTCTACGACCTCGACATCGAGGTGGCGGACGTGGCGGCGGAAGTCGGCCTGGCCTACGCCCGCACGGCATCCCTCAACGACGACCCGGAGTTCATGACGACGTTGGCTGACGTGATCATCGCCGCTGACGGCGCTCCCTGACGTGGCGATCCGACGGGTCGTCGTCATCGGTGGCGGGATCAGTGGCCTGGCCGCCGCCTGGGAGCTCACGGGCGGAGCGGCACCGGACGCCTCGGCCCCGGCGGTCACCGTGCTCGAGGCGTCCGACCGCCTCGGCGGCCCCCTGCAGAGCGGGGAGTTCGGGGGTCGCATCGTCGACCTGGGTCCCGACGGTTTCCTCGGACGCCGGCCCGAGGCGGTCGACCTGTGCCGCGAGGTTGGACTGGCCGACGCACTCGTGCCCATCGGCGCCCGGGGCGCGTCCATCTGGGCCCGGGGGCGCCTGCGCGCCTTGCCCGAGGGCCACGCGCTCGGGATTCCGACCCGGTTCTGGCCCACGGCCCGCTCGGGCATCGTCGGCCTTCGGGGCTCGCTCGGACTGGCCCGTGACGCCGTGCTGCCCCGACCCGACGTCCGGGGTCCGATCGGCGACCGCGCCATCGGTCCCCTCGTGGCGCGCAAGCTCGGCCACCGTGTGGTCGACACCATGGTCGATCCCCTCATCGGCGGGATCCATGCCGGTTCGGTCGACGACATGTCCGCCGCCGCCACCTTTCCGCCGTTGCTGGCGGCCGCGCAGCGCCGGGGCGGCCTCATGCGGGGCCTCCGGGCCGAGGTGCCCACCCCCGATCCCGACGGGCCGCCGCTCTTCTGGGCGTTGGATGGCGGCATGGCGTCCCTCGTGAGCACGTTGGCGGCCGGCCTGCGGGCACGCGGCGTCGACATCAGGCCCGACTCCCCCGCCGTGCGACTCGAGCGCGCCTCGGCCGGCGGGTGGACCGTCGCCACAGCGAGCGGACACACCACGGAGGCGGACGCCGTCGTACTGGCCACCCCGGCACCGGCCACCGCGACCCTCCTCCGCCCCCATGACGACGAAGCGGCCGGACTGTTGGACGCCATCGACTACGCCTCCGTGGTGGTGGTGACGTTCCGCGTCGGCGCGGACGACATCCCGACGACACGCCACGGCACCGGGTTCCTGGTGCCGCGCCGTACTCCGCGCAAGGGACGCGAGCCGTGGGCCGTGACCGCCGGTACGTACCTGGACCGCAAGTGGCCCCACCTCGAGCGCGACCAGGAGGCCCTGCTGCGCGCCTCACTCGGACGCGTCGACGACACCCGTGCCCGTGACTGGGACGACGAAGAAGTCATCAGCCGCGCCTGGGACGACGTGGGCCTGTTGCTGGGCGTGCGCGGTCAGCCGATGGAGGCGCGGGTGACGCGCTACGTCAATGCCTTCCCGCAGTACCGCGTCCACCACCTCCTGCGGACCGCCGGTGTCGAGTCGGCGCTGGCCCGCCTGGGCGGTGTCGCCGTGGCGGGCGCGGCGTACCGCGGCGTCGGGATCCCCGCGTGCATCGCCAGCGGCCGGGCCGCGGCACGCTCACTCTTGTGAGCCCCCCGCCGGGCCGGGGCCGCATCGTCATGCCCTCGGTCGCGGCGGGAGTCCTCCTCGCGCTCTCACTCCCCCCGTGGGGCTGGTGGCCCCTGGGCCTGGTGGGGGCGGGGCTCCTCTACTGGCGCCTGGCCGGTCTGTCGTGGCGGACCCGCATCTGGTCCGGCTGGCTGGCCGGTCTGGGCTGCTACGCCATCGGGCTCTTCTGGGCCCGGGCCTTCAACTGGTACGGCGCAGTCGTCCTCGTCCTCGTCGAGGCGCTCTTCTTCGCGGCCGCCGCGCTGGCCACCCCGCCCCGGCGGGGCCGTGCCCCTGCCTTCGTAGGGGCCTGCACCCTGGCCGAGGCCGTGCGCATGACATGGCCCTTCGGCGGACTGCCGCTGGGCGGCGTGTTCCTGGGCCAGGCCGGCAGCCCACTGGTCGAGCTGGCCCGCCTCGGCGGGCCCCTCCTCATCACGGCCGGCATCTGGGCCGGCGGGGTGGCGCTCGCCACCGCCTGCACGGCCACGTGGGCGTGGCGACGGCACCACCGCCCCGCCCATCGCCACCACGACAGAAGCGGTCCCTCTTTCATCGGCCCCACCGTCGTGGCGGCCGGGATCGTCGTGCTGACCGTCGTCGGGACGGTTGCGCCCGACGGGGGTGCACCCGTCCGGACCACCCGCGTCGCCCTGGTCCAGGGGGGCGGGCAACGGGGGGTGAGCAAGCAAGAGGTGACGCCGAGCTCGGTCTTCGCCTCCCAGGTGGCGGCCACCTTCGTCGTCGCCACGGCGCACCCCTCGCCGAGCCTCGTGCTGTGGCCCGAGGATGTGGTCGCTCTCGGCCAACCCCTGGCCGGCTCACCCCAGGCAGCGCTGCTCGGCCGGCTGGCCCGACAACTCCACACGACACTCGTGGTCGGGGTCACCGAACCGGCGTCGACCACCTCGTTCCGCAACGAGATCGTGGCCTGGGGGCCCCGCGGCCACATCGTCGGCGTCTTCGAGAAGGTGCACCGGGTGCCCTTCGGCGAGTACGTCCCCCTCCGTTCCCTGTTCTCGCACTTCGCCAACCTGTCCGGCGTACCGGTCGATGCCGTCCCGGGCCACGGCACGGGCCTCATGCGCACGCCCGCCGGGCCGCTCGGGCTCCTGGTCTCGTTCGAGGTCTTCTACGCCGGGCGCAGCCACGAATCCGTCCGTGCCGGCGCCCAGCTGCTGGCGGTGCCCACGAACACGTCCTCCTACAGCACGTCCCAGGTCCCGACGCAAGAGGTGGCGGCGGCCATCGTCCAGGCCGTGGAGACCGGTCGCGACCTGGTGCAGGCCGCTCCGACCGGGTTCAGCGTGGTGGTCACACAGCGGGGCGTCGTCCTCCAGCGCAGCGCGCTCGGGCGACGCCAGGTGCTCTTCGCCACGGTCGCCTTCCGGCGCGGCTTCACGCCCTACGACGACTGGGGTGATCTGCCGCTGCTGCTGCTCGCCGCCGCGGCGGTGGTCGCCGGCTGGGCCCGGCAACTGCGCTATTCGTAATAGCCGGAGTGGATGTAGACGCAGGGCACCCCGGCCGCCACGTACATGGCGTGGTTGGACGGGTCGTCCTCGAAGGCGAGCCGCAGGTCGAAGCCATACGTCCGGAGATCCTGCACCACCGATTGCTTGAACTCGGTGACCTGGGCATAGTCCCCCCGCGAGCGCATCACGAGCAGGTCCCAGCGCAGCCCGTACCGCTGCAACCAGGCCAGCGTCTGTTCTTGGACCCGGTGGGGTCGCCCGGTGAGGAGGATGACGGCGAGCGACTGGTCGAGCAGCTCCAGCAGGCGGGCGATCTCCTCAATCACCGGGTCGTCCCCGCAGGCCTCGAAGAAGGCAGCCCAGTCCCGCCGCCCGCTGTCCAAGAAGTGCTGACGGCCGGCGGCATCGGACAGGACCCCGTCGATGTCGAAGACGACGGCCGGCCCTCCCGGGTGCGCCGGCGCACCTTCGGGGGCGTGCCATCTCCAATTGATCCGGTCGGCTTCTGGCCTGGTCTCGGGCACGGAGAATGAGCCTAACGGTGTCCTCCCCACCTCTGGAGTGGAGATATCCACCGAATTGGGGAGCGGTGGGACCCTTTGAAGGTGAGACGATGGACGGTGTATGGGATCCGACGCTGAGACGGAGGCAGGAGACAGCGAGGCCTTCACGGCCGGCGTCGACCGCTCCCTGGCGGTCGGTCTGGGACGCCGGGTGGAGATCATCGGCGACCTCCTGCTCCCCCCCGAGCCCTCCGACAGCTCACGGGCCGCCTGCCGCGACATCGCTCAGCGGCTCGACGAATGGCAGGGGCCCGGCATCGTGATGGTGTGCGGACGGCTGGTGGCACCGGGATGCGGCGACAATCCCGCCGGTGTCGTCGCGCAGCATGCGGTACTCACCGATGCGCTGGCGAGCTTTGCCGCCCGTGCCGACTCGCAGGTGATCGTCGTCATGGCGCCGTCCGAGCGCGACCCCGCACTGGTGCAGGTGTTGGAACGACTTGGGGTGGTCGTGCGCGACGGTGTCGACCTGCAGTGCGAGACCGGAGCCGGCACGCGCACCGTGCTCGTGCGCGCCGGCACCCTGCGGCCGGACGGGAATCCCCCCATTGACGCCGTTCCGTCCGACGACAGACCCTGGCTGACCGGCATGGAGCGCCTGGACGACCCGAGACTGGCGCGCCGCTTCGTCACCTCGCGCGTGCTCTACCGGCGGCTGCGCCGCTACCTCTGGGCCCCGCCCCTCGCCCTCGCCGTGATCGCCCTCCTCCTGCGCGTCGAGTTCGTGATCGATGGCCTCGGCCGGGTGTTCCGCACCCCCCGGCAACAGACCGCGCTCCAACGGGCCTACAACGCCACCTGGGCTTCGCGCTTCATCGTGACCGTCGTGATCGCCCTCGCCCTCCTTGCCGTCCTCGCCATCGTGGTCGCCATCACCTCGCGCGGCATCTGGCGGGCGCTCGGCGGGGAGGGACTGCCGGCCCCGTGGGCCGGAGGCCCGTCGGGCAGCCGGCCCATCGCGCACGAGCAGCTGGAGCTGGACGGCGTCGACGCACTCGACGCCACGCGCACCGCGGTCGAGTCGGGGGTCTCGGGCGTCGTCGTCGGCGGGGCGCTCGTCCCGGAGCTGACCCACCTCAATAGCGGTTTCTTCGCCTGTCCCGGCGCCACGTCCGAGATCGTGCACGAGCACCGGGGCCGTCTCGGGCTCCCGCCCACGTTCCTCCACCACCGCCAGGAGTCGACCCTCGAGATTGAGACGGGAGCCGAGCTGCACGTCCGCCTGCTCCTGGCCGAAGCGGACCTGCCACTCGCCACCATGGGTGAGCGGCTCGTCACCGCCGACACCGTCGTCAAGGGTCGTTCCAAGGCCGCCGACGTCCATGCCGAGCTGGTCGCCAGCTGGCCGGGCGGCGCATCATGGCCGCCCGCACCCGAGGTGGCAGCGGACCACATCCGGGTGCGCCGCATCCGCCGCCTCGCCGCCGTCCTGTTGTTCGCGGCCGGGGCCATCGATCTGCTCTCCTCGGTCACGACTCCCCTGCGCCAGCACCTGCAGCTCATTGCGCAGTACCTGCCCATCGCCGTGGTGCAGGCGGCCGGAGCGCTCACCGCCATCGCCGGCATCGGCATGATCATGCTCTCGCGCGGCGTCCTCCGGGGTCAGCGCCGCTCGTGGTTGGTCGCCGTGCTGTTGCTCATCGCCTCCCTCGCCCTGCATCTCCTGCACGCGGCCGACATCATCACGCTCGTCGTCTGTGCCGGCGTCCTCACGTTGCTGCTCGTCGAGCGGGAGCGCTTCCGGGCCCAGACCGAGAGCGCCACCGCGGTGACCGCCTTCGTCATCCTGGCCGTGGGCGGCGTGATCGCCACCCTCGGCGGATTCATCGCCGTTGAGGTCGCGGGCCACGTGCACCACCATCCCCTTCCCGGGTGGCCCGACGTGCTCCTCGGCTCGGCCGAACGCCTGGTCGGTGTGGACTGGGTCGCGTTCCCACCCACCATCGACCGCTACGCCTCCATCAGTCTCCTGGCCATGGGCATCAGCCTCATCGTCGTGGCGCTGTACCTGCTGACCCGGCCGGTCGTCGACCGCCGGCTCTCGGCGGGGCGTGCCACCATCGGCCGGCGCGCCGCCGAGATCCGAGCTCGCGACATTGTGCGGCGGCACGGCACCGGCACGCTCGACTACTTCGCACTACGCGACGACAAGCAATGGTTCTTCCATCGCGACTCGCTCGTCGCCTACGCCGTCTTCGGCGGCGTCTGCCTCGTGTCCCCCGACCCCATCGGTCCCTTCTCCGAGCGGGCGCACGTCTGGGACTCGTTCCGCAACTATGTCGACCGCAACGGATGGGGCCTCGGGGTCATGGGGGCCGGCGAGGAATGGCTGCCGACGTACCAGGCCTCGGGGATGCGCTTCCTCTACATCGGTGACGAGGCGGTGGTCGACCCGAGGGAATTCTCGCTCCAGGGCGGGAAGATGAAGGGGTTGCGCCAGGCCGTCAACCGCGTGGCTCGCTACGGCTACACGGTCCGCTTTCTCGACCCGGCCCGTCTCCAACCGGAGGACGCCGCCCGCATGACCGAGCTGATGTCCAAGAGCCGTCGGGGCGAGCAGGAGCGCGGCTTCTCCATGATGCTGGGACGCCTGTTCGACCGTCGGGATACCGGACTGCTCCTCACGTTGGTGGAAGGCCCGGACGGCGCACCGGTCGCCATGTGCCAATTCGTGCCGTCGCCGGCGATCGGCGGCTACTCCTTGGACCTCATGCGCAGGGACCCGGGCGAGCACCCCAACGGACTGCTCGACTTCGCACTCTGCTCCACCATCGACCATCTCAAAGAGATGGGGATGAAGGGTCTCAGCCTGAACTTCGCCGCTCTGCGTTCGGTGCTCGAGGGCGACAACGGCGATGGCATCACCCAACGGGTGGAGCGCTGGGCCTTGCGCCGCCTGTCCGGCGTCCTCCAGATCGAGACGTTGTGGCGCTTCAACGCCAAGTACGAGCCGAGGTGGCTGCCGCGCTACATCGTGTTCGATTCGGCCGAGCAGTTCGTGCCCGTCGCCGTGCAGATCATGCGGGCCGAATCCCTGACCGAGGTCCCGGTGATCGGTCGTCTGCTCACCACCGGGGTTGCCAAGCGTTCGGGCCCGGCCGTGCCCGAGGAGGTCCTCGCCGCCCAGGAGCACCTCGGCAACGGGACACCCTCCCGGGAAGAGGCCGGGACGGCCCCGCGACCATGAGCGAGTCCCGCTGCCCTCGCTGCGGGCATCCGGGCGTGCACCACAGCCGCGGCGACAACGGGCCCTGCGACGACTGCGACCGTTGCTGGTCCGATCAGCAGCGCCACGAGCGCCCGCCGCACCACGTCGCGTCGCAATGACCGTTGTGCTGCGGTTGCGCTGATTGGTTCGAACGGCCCTACTGGTCAACGGACCGTGCGGCCACAATCGGTCCTGCGGGCGGGGCGACCGAGGTTTGTCTGGGGGTCGCCCCGCCCTCGATGTCCACTCCTCAGAGGATCGCGATGGCGGCCCGGGGTTTGGATCCGCCGGGCCCCAAGCCCTCAACCCCCTGGACGAACATGTCGATCCATTCCATGGCGCGTCTGCGTGACCGGTGGTCCGGGCTCGGGGACCGGGGGCGGGTGGGCCGGCTTACCGTGAGGCCCGAGCTGCAAGGATGAGTTCCGAGTTCCGAGTTCTGAGTGCGAGGGAGAAGTGTGCCGTGAGCGAGGCGAGTTATGAGGCCACCGTGGCTGCCAGGTTCGACCTCGCCGCCACGGAGGCCGAGCGCCGCGAGGTGGGCCGGCAGGCCCGCATTCTGGCGCCCCGGGCCGATCTGGGCGACTGGGACGAACGGTCCCGCGGGCACGAACCCATTGAGACGATCCTGGCCCAGAACGAAATCCGGCTTCCGGATCTCGCCCCCCTCCGACACCAGCGCATGGCGGTCTCGCCCTGGAACTTCTACCGTGGCGCCGCCGCCGTCATGGCGGCCGACCTGGCCTCCCGGCCGCACAGCCGCATACAGGTGCAGCTCTGCGGTGACGCGCACGTCCTGAACTTCGGCCTGTGGGCCACGCCCGAGCGCAACCTGAACTTCGACCTGCGCGACTTCGACGAAACGCTGCCCGGACCCTTCGAGTGGGACGTGGCCCGCCTCGCCGCCAGCCTGGTGGTCGCGGCGCGGGAGAACGGGGTCAAGCCCAACAAGGCGGACACCGCCGTGACGGCGGCCATCGACGCCTACCGCAACCGGATGCGGTACTACTCGACGTTGCCCCTGCTCGACATCTGGTACGAGGGTACCCGCTTCGACCAGTTCATCGACTACTTCGAACCGGCCGACCGCGGTCAGGTACAGGTGCAGTTCGAGAAGAACAAAGAGTCGCGCACCAGCCGCGGCGCATTCCAGAAGATCACCACCGAGCGGCGCGGGCGCGCACGCATCACGCCGGCGCCCCCGGTGCGCGTCACGCTCGACGACGAGGAGCAGGGCGACATCGTGGAGGGCCTGCTGGCGGAGTACCGCCTCACCCTGCAGGAGGACCGCCGCCGGCTCTTCGACCGCTTCACCCCGGTGGACATGGTTCGGCAGGTCGTCGGGGTCGGCAGCGTCGGCATGGTGGTGTACCTCGTGCTGCTGGAAGGGAGCGCCACGGGCGACCCGCTCTTCCTGCAGTGCAAGCAAGCCGGCCCCTCTGTCTACGAGTCCTACACGTATTCCAGCGAGCACGACAACCACGGCGCACGCGTCATCGCCGGCAAGCGCATGGTGCAGAGCGCCACCGACATCTTCGTGGGCTGGGGCTCACTGGGCGAGCGCGACTTCTACGTCCGTCAGTTCCGCGACATGAAGCTGATACCCACCACCGAACTGATCGCACCCGTCCTCGTGGAATTCGCCATCGCCTGCGGCAACTCGCTGGCCCGGGCCCACGCCCGCTCCGGCGACCCTGCAGCCATTGACGCCTACATGGGGAAGAGCGACGTGTTCACCAAGGCGATGCGCCGCTTCGCCCGCCGCTACGCCGACCAGAACGAGCGGGACCACAAGGCGCTGCTGGCCGCCATCCGGAAGGGCAAGGCGGAGAGCGCCCTGGACTGACCCGCCCTGGTGCCCTGGTGATCTCTCGGCCTAGTGGGGCAGGAACAGCAGGGTGGCGTGGTTGGCGAAGTCGATCAGCGGCTGCGGCCACACACCGAAGAGCACCGTGACCCCTGTGCAGAGCGCGATGGCGAGGGCGCTGAGCGCCGGCACGGGCACCTTCTCGAGCTCCGGGTCGGCCGCCGCGTCCTCGACCACCTCGTCCTCGAGCAGGATCTGCTCGTTGAGGGTGGTCACGGTGCTGGCCGCCGCGGCGGGGGTGGCCCACGCCAGGCCGCCGGCCGTGCCCTTGTCCTGACCGGCCGCCGTGATTGTCCCACCGGCTGTCATGCCGCCGCCGGCTCCCAGCTCGGCCGACCCGGTGACCCCTCCCTCGGGCTCACCCAAGCCGCCACCGGCGTACATCAGGACGGCCACCCGCAGATAGAAGTAGGCCGCCACGGCTGCGGTGACCATGGCGATGACGGCCAGCGGCACCTCGCCCGCCCCGACGGCGGCGAAGACCACCTGCAGCTTGGCCCACAGTCCGGTGGTGAAGGGGGCGCCCGCCTGCGCCAGCAGCAGGACGGCCAGTGACAAGGCCAGCACCGGCTGGCGTCCGGCCAGGCCCCGGTAGCGGGAGATGTCGTGGTCGGCGTCGCCCTCGCGCCCGAGCAGGGTCACGATGGCGAAGCTGCCCACGGTCATGAACATGTAGACGAAGAGGTAGTACAGCGAGGCGCTGGCGCCGCGGGCCGTGCCGGCCGCCACCCCGAGGAGGATGAAGCCGGCGTGGTTGATGGACGAGTACGCCAGCATCCGCTTGACGTCGCGCTGGCGAAGGGCCACGAAGGCACCCAATACCAACGAGAGCACCGCCAACCCGTAAATGATGGGGCGCCAGTCGGTCTCGATGACCCCGAAGGAGGAGAAGAGGACGCGCAGCAAGGCGGCGAAGGCGCCCGCCTTGGCCACGGCGGCCATGAAGCCCGTGACCGGCGAGGGGGCGCCCTGGTAGACGTCGGGCGTCCACATGTGGAACGGCACCGCCGCCACCTTGAAGGCGAAGCCGACCAGCATGAGCGAGAGGCCGGCCAGGAGCAGGCCGTTGGTCAGCACCACGTTCTTGGACAGGAAGTCAGAAATCTGGGTCAGGTTCGTCGACCCCGTGGCGCCGTAGGTCAGGGCGATGCCGTAGACGAAGATGGCCGAAGAGAAGCCGCCGAGAATGAAGTACTTGAGCGCCGCCTCGCCGGACGCGGCGCGCTTGTGGTTGAAGGCGGTCAGCACGTACAGGGCGATGGAGAGGATCTCGAGGCCGAGGAAGACGATGATGAGGTCGTTCGCCATGGCCATCAACATGGCGCCGGAGGCCGAGACCATGGCCAGCACGTGGAACTCGGCACCCTGTATGCCTTCGCGGCGCAGGTAGCCGTCGGCCACCAACGCGGTGAGCAGCATGGCGATGGCGACCAGCATGACGATCAGGACGCTGAAACCATCCATCACGACGGCATTCTTCACGTAGGTGTGCGCTCCGTGCTGTTGCACGTCGGCCCACTGCCACAATGAGACGCCCAACGCGCCGCCGGAGATGATGACGGTGGCGATGGTGCTGACCCGTACCCGCAGCGGCTTGCGCACCAGCGAGGCCAGGCCGAGCAGGACGACAGCGCCGCCGATCATGATGATGGGCGGCAGGATGGCCAGCCAGCGGATGGGCGGCACCGTGATGGAGTTCGAGGCGGCGTGCGCCGCGACGTGCGTGGCGGCGAGGTGGGGTGCGATCACTTTGATCCCTCCACGCCGTGGACCGCCACCGGGGGCTGGGCCTGGCCCGTGGCGGTTTCCACATGCGCAATGAGCTGGTTGACCGACGGGTTGATGCGGTCGAGCACCGGCTTGGGGTAGACGCCCAGGAAGACGATCAGGATGATGAGCGGCGCCATGACGAGCCGCTCAATGAGGACGAGGTCACGGGTCTTCTCGTCCGCCTCCCGGGGCTCGCCGTGGAAGACCTGCTGGTAGGCCCACAGGAGGTAGATGGCGGCGATGATGACGCCCACCACAGCGACCACGGCCCACCAGCGATGGGTGATGAAGGTACCGGCCAGCACGAGGAACTCGCTGACGAATCCGTTGAGGCCGGGCACCCCGATGGAGGCCATCATGACGACGGTGAAGACCGCCGCCAGCACGGGCGCGGCCTTCTGCAGCCCGCGCATCTCGGTCGTCTGCCAGGAGCCGCGGCGCTGGTAGAGGAAGCCGATGAGGATGAAGAGCGCCGCCACGATGATCCCGTGGTTGAGCATCAACAGGACGGCGCCGGTCAGGCCCTGGGTGCTCAGCGCGAAGGTCCCCAGCGCAATGAAGCCGATCTGGGCCAGGGACGAGTAGGCGACCAGGCGCTTCATGTCGCGCTGGGCGCAGGCGACGATGGCGCCGTAGAGGATGCCGATGACCGCCAGCGTCAGCATGATCGGGGCCAGGGTCCGGGTGGCGTGGGGGAAGAGGTTGAGATCGAAGCGGATGATGCCGTAGGTGCCCAGCTTGGCCAGGACGCCCGAGAGCAGGACCGAGCCCTCCTCGGGGGCCTCGGTGTAGGCGTCGGGCGACCAGGTGTGGAACGGGAAGAGCGGGGCCTTGACCGCGAAGGCCGCCGTGAAGGCCAGGAAGAGGAGGATCTCGGTCGACGACGACAGGTGCGTCTGCATCAGCGGGCCGAGCTCGAAGGTCAGGTAGTGGTACTGCGACTCGTGGATGAAGGCCAGCGCCAGGATCCCGACCAGCAGGAAGGCGGACCCGAGGAAGGTGTAGAGGAAGAACTTGATCGCGGCGTAGGCGCGTCGCTGGTGGCCCCACCCGGCGATGATGAAATACGCCGGCACGAGCGTCAGCTCGAACATGAAGAAGAAGACGATGAGGTCGAGCGACAGGAAGCTCCCCATCACGGCGGCCTCCAGGAGGAGGATCCAGGCGAAGTAGGCCCGCGGGTTCTCCCGGTTGCGCCCGAGGATGATGGTGAGCGGGAACAGCAGCGCGGTGAGCAGCACCAAGAAGATGGAGATCCCGTCGATCCCCAGGTACCAGTGCACCCCGAGGCTGGTGCCGGTGTACTCGTGGTTCGAGACCAGCTGGAAGCCGCCGTCGTGCACCTTCATGGCGATGAGGGCCGTCACGGCGATCACGGCGGTGGCCAGTGAGACGATCAGCGCCAGCGCGTAGACGACTTCCTTGTGCAGCGAGCGGTCGAAGCTGAGCAGGCCGAGGGCGACGGCCCCGATGGCCGGCAGCAGGATGAGCAGCGTCAGGAACGGAATGGAGTGCGCCATCAGCCCCACCAGGTCCGGCTGAGCATGAAGGCGATGATGAGGGCCATGCCGATGGCGATCCCGAGCGCGTAGTTCCGGGCGTAGCCGGTCTGCAGCTTGCGGGCCGCCTGCCCGGTGGACTTGGCCAGCTGGGCCGTGCCGTTGACCGCGCCGTCAATGATGCGGACGTCGACCACCCAGGCCAGGAACGTGGCCAGGCGCTGGGCCGGGCGCCCGATGATGGTGTCGTAGAAGTCGTCCCAGTACCAGACCCGCTGCAGGAAGGCCGGCTCCAGCTTCGGCTTGTAGATCTCGTCGCCCCGCCACAGCCACCAGCCGACGATCACACCGATGACCGCCGCCGCAATGTCGGCCAGCGCCAGCTCCCACTCTGCGCCGCCACCCAGGTGGTCGTTGTAGAGCGTGCCGGCGAAGACCGGGGCCAGGAAGCTCGACAGGTTGTCGGTGTGGACCCAGGGCAGGTCGAGCGCGCCGGCGAAGAAGGCGAAGAAGGCGAGGACGACCAAGGGGAGACGCATGACCCAGGGCGACTCGTGGGGCGCGTGCAGCGCTGGCTCCCCGTGTGGGCCCTCCTTGTCGAAGCGCTCCTTGCCCCCGAAGGCGAGGGTCTCGAGCCGGCTCATGTAATAGGCCGTGAGCACGGCGGTGAGGAGGCCGAGGACCCACAGCGGCTTGAAGTGGGCGAAGGTGTTGTCCAGCACGTCGCCCTTGGCCCAGAAGCCCGAAAGGGGCGGGATGCCGGCGATGGCCAGGAAGCCGATGGTGAAGGTGACGGTGGTCCACTTCATGTAGCGGCGCAACGCACCCATCCGTTTGAGGTCCTGTTCGTCCTCGAGCCCGTGGATCACCGAGCCTGCGCCCAGGAAGAGCAGGCCCTTGAAGAAGGCGTGCGCCACCATGAGGAAGACGGCCGCGATATAGGCGCCCGTGCCGACCGCCAGGATCATGTAACCGATCTGCGAGACGGTGGAGAAGGCCAGGACCTTCTTGATGTCCTGCTGTGCGCAGGCGATGGTGGCCGCCACGAATGCGGTCACGGCCCCGACGATGGCGATGATTTCGGAGCCTGTCGCCGTGACGTGCAGCAGCGGGTTCATGCGACACAGCAGGTACACCCCGGCCGTGACCATGGTGGCAGCGTGAATGAGGGCCGACACCGGCGTGGGGCCCTCCATGGCGTCGGGCAACCAGTTGAACAGCGGGATCTGGGCCGACTTCCCGGCCGCGGCCAGGAACAGGAGGAGCACGGCGGCCAGGCCGACGCCGCCGTCGAGGTGGTGCAGCTGGCCGAAGATCCCCCCGCCCGGGCCGCTCTCGTACTGAATGGTGCCGGTGCGCTCGAAAATCAGGAAGATGGCCAGCAGGAAGCCGGCGTCACCGATGCGGTTGTAGATGAAGGCCTTCTTGCCGGCCGAGGCGGCCGACTCGCGCTGGAACCAGAAGGACACGAGCCAGTAGGAGCAGACGCCGACGCCTTCCCAGCCCACGAAGGTGAGGAGCAGGTTGTCCGACAGCACCAGCAGCAACATGGAGAAGACGAACAGGTTCAGGTAGATGAAGAACTTCGAGTAGTCCCGGTCGCCCTTCATGTAGCCGATGGAGTACAGGTGGATGAAGGCGCTGACGAAGGTGACGAACATGCACATCGTCATCGACAGCGGGTCCACCAGCGTGCCCACGGGAACCGTCAGGCCGCCCGAGCTGAACCAGGTGAAGTAGTTGTCCACCACCACCCGGCCGTTGTCGGGCAGGCCGAGCAGGCCGGCCAGTACGAAGCAGGCCACGACGAAGGAACCGCCCACGGCCGCGGTCCCGATCCACCCGGCCACCGGGTCGCCGATGCGCCGGCCGAAGGTCAGGAGGAACAAAAAGCCCGCGAGGGGCAACAGCAACATGAGGTACGCGAGATGGACCACGGTTCAGCCCTTCAACGAGTCCAGGTCGTCCGCCACCGTGCTCTCACGGCGCCGGAAGTTGGTCACCACGATGCCGAGCCCGACCACGACCTCGGCTGCTGCCACCACGAGGACGAAGAAGACGATGGCCTGGCCACCGATGTCGTTGAGCATGCGGGCGAAGGTGACGAAGGTCAGGTTGGCCGCATTGAGCATCAGCTCAATGCACATGAACATGATCAGGACGTTGCGCCGCACCAGCAGGCCGATGGCGCCGATAGTGAAGACGATGGCGGCCAGGCCGATGTACCAGGCTCCCGAGAGGCTCATGCCGACAACTCGCTCTCGGTGCTTTCGTCCTGATCGGCCTGCACCGTCGGCGGGCGGCGGGCCAGGACGACGGCGCCGACCACGGCGATGACCAGCAGCGCCGCGGTGGCCTCGAACGCGAACAGGTACGTGGTGAAGAGCTGCTTGCCCAGCTGGGCCGGCTCGCCAGCCGGTGACGTCGGGCCGGCGATGTGGCCCTGAATGGGTCCCACCACCTGCTTGGCCCCCGTGACCCAGTGCGCCGTGGCCGCCATGGCCAACACGCCGCCCAGGGTGACGAGGGAGGCGACGATGGCGAGGGGGCGCTGGCCGACCAGCGGTTCGGTGGTGATGTCCTCCGACCGGTCGACGCCGAGGAACATGATCACGAAGAGGAAGAGGACGACGATGGCACCGGCGTAGACGATGATCTGCACGGCGGCCAGGAAGTCGGCCTCCTGCTCAATGAAGAGCACGGCCACGCCGAAGAGCGTCATGACCAGGCTGAGGGCGGCGTGCACCGGGTTGCGGGACGTCACCACACCGATGGCGCCGACCAGGATCACCGCGGCCGAGGCAGCGAAGACCAGGATGTCGGGCCAGGTGGCGCGCGTGGCAGCCAGGAGCGGCACAGCGTGGAGCATGGGTCAGTCGCTCCCCTCGGCGTCCGCAGGGGCGTCCGACGTGCCGGCCTTCTGCGCCTTGGCCTCGAGCTTGGCCGCCTTGCGCGAGGCCCGCAGGTCCTTCATGCGGGCCCGGGTGGCGTCCATCTTCTTGCGGTTGGCCGCCGCGCCCTCCTTGGCCCGCCAGACGCGGCCTTGCATGCCGCGGTGGGCCAGGGGGATGTCCTCGTCGAGCAGGTGGGCCTCGAGCACCTCGCGCAGCGGCTTGGATCCGGTGGCCTCGTCGTCGCGGTGCGTCGACTGGCCACCCTCGGGGGCGCGTACGCCGTAGCCGAGCTCGCTCCCCCACTGGACCTCGCCCTCGTAGGCGGCGCTGCCCGACGGGGAGGTGGCGCGCATCCAGCCGGAGGTCATTTTGTCGTCGCCCTCGCGCCAGTCCTCCCACGGCAGCTTCTTGGGCGTGCCGTCGTCGTTCACCACGAGCTCTTCCTTGGTGTAGATGGCGTCGGAGCGGTTGGTGAAGGAGAACTCGAACAGCTTGGACTCGGTGATGGCCTCGGTCGGGCACGCCTCCACACACATGTCGCAGTGGATGCAGCGAAGGTAATTGATCTCGTAGACGTAGCCGTAGCGCTCGCCGGGCGACACCGGGTGATCGGGTGGGTTGTCCAGCCCGCGCACGTAAATGCAGTCGGCGGGGCACACGCCGGCGCACAGCTCACAGCCGATGCACTTCTCCATGCCGTCCTCGTAGCGGTTCAGGACGTGGCGACCGTGCTGGCGCGGCTGCTTGGGCTTCTTCTCGTCGGGGTACTTCGTCGTCACCCGGGGCCGGGTCAGGTGCTGGAACGTCAGCTTGAAGCCGCCCAGGAACGACAGTTGGTCCTTCATTTCGTCGCCGACACCCATTACGCCTTGCCTCCCGAGACCGGATCAGGGACCGACGACAGGCGCGGCGCCCGCGTCACACGGCCGCCGATCACCGGAAGGACGATGTCCTCGTCACTGCGGCCGTTGCCGAGTTTGTTGGCCCGGATGAGCAGGAACGAGGCGAGAATCACGACGGGCAACAGCCACAGCCCGGCCCAACCCCAGGCGATGATGCCGGCCACCAGGAGCAGCCAACCCAGCGTGAGCGGAATGAGGCGCTTCCAACCCAGATCCATGAGCTGGTCGTAGCGCAGGCGGGGCAGCGCGGCCCGGAACCAGACATAAATGAAGCAGAAGGCCACCGTCTTGAGGAGGAAGTAGATGATCGGCATGTAGATGGTGGCCCCGGGGATGTGGAAGATGTAGCCGTTGGGGCCGCCGAAGAAGAGGGTCACCACCACGGCCGACATGGTGATGGTGTTCATGAACTCGGCCAGGAAGAACAGGCCGAAGCGGATGGAGGAGTACTCGGTGTGGAAGCCGCCGACCAGTTCCTGCTCGGCCTCGGTCAGGTCGAAGGGCGGACGGGTCAGCTCCGCCGTGATGGCGATCATGAAGAAGATGAAGGGCAGGAAGCCCAGGCGGATGAGGTTCCAGTTCCAGAACCCGTTCGACTGGGACGCCACGATGGCCCGGGTCGACAGCGAGCCGGTCACGAGGACCACCATGACCGTGGTCATGCCCAGCGCGGCCTCGTAGGAGATCACCTGCGCCGACGCCCGCACCGAGCCCAGCAACGGGTACTTCGACCCCGAGGACCAGCCGGCCAGCATGACGCCGTACACGGCGATGCCGGACATGGCGAGCACGAGCAGGATCCCCATGGGCGGATCGGCCACCTGCAGCTCGAACGTGTGGCTCCCGATGGTGATGACACCACCGACAGGGACGACGGTGAAGATCAGCACGGCGGGGATGACCGACAGGTAGGGCGCCAGCTTGAAGACGAAGGAGTCGGCCCGGTCGGGCAGCAAGTCCTCCTTGAAGACGAGCTTGGTCCCGTCGGCCAGGGTCTGCAGCAGACCCCAGGGGCCGGCCCGGTTGGGCCCGACGCGGCTCTGCATGTCCGAAATCACCTTGCGCTCGAACCAGATCATCAGCGCCGTGGCGACGAGCAGCGCCACGAAGGCGACCAGGCACTTGATGATCAGGATCAGCCAGACCTCCCAGTTGAGGCCGAAGTAGAAGAGCGGGTCGCCGTTGCCGCTGTCCGCGCTGTGGGTCAGCAGTGGGGCCGAGTTGGAGAGGAGGGCGGCGGCGGCGATCACACGGACTCCAGTCGCACGTCGGTCACCAGTTGGCGACTGTCGATCAGCGTGGCCACCGCGTTGGGCGGCGCGCTCTCGCCGCCGGGCACGTTGAAGTCGATGGCGACGACGCCCCGGGCCACGCCCTCGTCGGACTCGGCGGCCAGGATCAGCTCGCCCCGGGCCGAACGCACCTTGACGCGGTCGCCCGTCTTGGCCCCGAGGCGGTCGAGGTCGTACGGATTGGCCCGGGCCACCAGCGTGGGCACGAGCGGCGTCAGGGAAGGTGAGCCCGTGACCGAACACCCGGCGTCGTACAGACGGCGGCCCGACGTCAGCCGGAGGCTGTAGCTGTCGGCCTTGGGGATCTGCAGCGGCGCGGCGCCGCCGGTACCGGTCCCGGAGAGCAGGGGCGGCGGGCTGCCCAATTCCGCAATGTGCTCGGAAGCGGGATTGCTGCTGCCGGTGCCGACGCGGGGCGGCGCACCCTGGCGCTCGACCGACTCCACGCCGGGCAGCGCCATCGGGTCGATCGGGGTGACGTCGTCGCGGTGGTCCTCGTTGCCGACCAGCGGCACGAGGATGCCGTCGTGCGCCACGTCGGAGTGCAGGACCTGCTGGGACAACCCGGCGTAGGCCGGCGCCGTGCGGGCCAGCTCGTCGGAGAGGTCGTTCTCGCTGAAGAGGCCCAGGTCGGAACCGAGGGCGGCGGCGAGCTCGGCGGCGATCATCCAGTCGGGCCAGGCGAAGCCGGGCGCCGAGAGCTTGGGACCGAGCCGGCTGACCCGGCCTTCCATGTTGGTCGTCGTGCCCGCCCGCTCGTGCGTCACCGCGCACGGCAGCACGACATCGGCGTGGGCGTCGACCGACTCGGAGGGATGGCCGGTGACGGCCACCACGAAGTGCCCGGCGCCGAGCGCCTTGGCGGCCACGGCGCGGTCGGGGAAGTCGTCGAGCGGGTCGGCCCCGAGCAGCACCAGGGCACGCACGGCGGTGCCACCGGCTGCGGTGCCGCCATCGGTCTCGCCGGCCATGGACGCCAGGATGTCGGCCGTCGACAGGCCGGCGGCGGCGGGCACCGAGCCCCAGGCGGCGGTGTAGCGCTGGCGACCCGCGTCGAGGCTGACCCGACCCGGGAGCAGCCCGGGGGCCAGGCCCATGTCGAGCGCACCGAAGACGTTGCCGCGGCGCAGTGCCGGGAGGAACGTGGCCTTCGGGAGCGCGGCGGCCAGGGCGCGCACTGCTTCGGCGGCGACCTCGCCGGACTCGGCGTACGAGGGTCGCCCGGCCACGATCACGACGCCCTCGCCGTCGGGGCGGGCAGCCAACAGCGCGCTGGCCGACTCGAGCTGGTCCGTCGTGACCGCCGCCCCTTCGGGATGCGAGCCCAGCGTGGCGGAGGCCGCGGCGTCACCGGTGAGGGCGCGGGCCACGAGCGACGCGTCGCCCGGGCGGATGCGCAGAGACGCAGTGGCCAGGTTGGTGAGTGCGGTGGGTTCGGCGGCGATCTCGAGCAGCTGCGTGCCGCCGCCGACGACGGCCTCGCGCAGGCGCAGGAAGAGCACCGGCAATTCCTCGCGCAGGTCGCCGGTCAGCGTGACGAGCACGGGCGCTGCGCAGGCTTCGTCAATGGTGGCCCGGGGCAGGCCGAGCACCAGCTCGGCCGGGAGACCGTCACCCAGCTGGGCGTCGACCGAGTCGGTGCCGATGACGCCCTTGGCCAGCTTGGCCCAGGCGTAGGCGGCCTCGTTGGTCAGGCGCGCCCCCCCGATGACGGCCACGGCGCCCGCCCCGCCGGCGCTCTTGGCGGCGGACAGGCCGGCGGCGGCGGCGGCCAAGGCCTCGCCCCAGCTGACGGGGACCAGCTCGCCCTCCTTGCGGATGCGCGGCTCCACCAGGCGGCCGTGCTCGAACTGTCCGGTCTCGCTCGCCTCGCCCTGGAACTGGCCCCGGCTCGCACCGAGGCTGACGACCTGCGACGCCGTGGCCGGCACCACATCGACGGCGGCGTCGGCCACCCCGTTGGGCTGCAGCGGGCCGTTGTCCACCTCGTCGCCGTTGACCGACTCGAAGGAGAAGCGGCCCTTGTCGCAGAGCCAGCCGTGGTTGACCGGCTCGGAGTCGATGCCGAGCAGCCGGGTCAGGCGGTTCTGCGACGACTGCACGGCCACCCGGCAGCCCACGGAGCAGGCGGTGCAGGTGGACTCGACCTGATCGAGGTCCCAGGGGCGGGCGGTGAAGCGGTAGGGCGTCGCGGTGAGCGCGCCCACCGGGCAGATCTGCACCGTGTTGCCGCTGAAGTACGAGGAGAAGGGCTCGGTGGGGAACGTCGCCACTTCGACCTGGTCGCCACGACCGGCGAAGTCGATCTGGGCCTCGCCGGCCACGTCGGAGGCGAAGCGGGTGCAGCGGGCGCACTGAATGCAGCGCTCGCGGTCGAGCAGCACCAGGTCCGAAATGGCGATGGGCTTCTCGAAGTGGCGCTTCTCTTCGATGAAGCGGGTCTCGCCCGGGCCGTAGGCCAGCGTCTGGTCCTGCAGCGGGCACTCACCGCCCTTGTCGCAGACCGGGCAGTCGAGCGGGTGGTTGGCCAGCAGGAACTCGAGCACGCCGTCCTGGGCCTTCTTGACCTTCTCCGAGGTGGTGTCGACCACCATGCCCTCGCCGGCCTCGATGAAGCAGGCCGGCTGCAGGGTGGCGCCGCGCGGGCCCTCCACCTCGACCAGGCACATGCGGCACATGCCGACCGGCTCCATACGCGGGTGGTAGCAGAAGCGCGGGATGTAAGTCCCGGCCCGCTCGGCCGCGGCAATGAGCAGCTCGCCCTTCTTGGCGCTGACCTCGCGCCCGTCGAGCGTGAAGGTGTGTGTCCCGTCGTCTTTGGCCTCGGCCGCCAGCACGTCAGTGGGCTTGTTGGTATTGGCCGTGTCAGTCAAAGGGACACCCTCCTTCCTTCACGTGCACCAGGAACTCGTCGCGGAACATACGGATGCCGGACGCGATGGACGAGGGGATCGACGGCCCGAGCACGCAGATGGTGGTCTGCTGGGGCGGCCAGGCCACACCGGGAGAGATGTTGTCGCACAGGTCCATGAGGAGGTCCAGATCTTCCTCGCGCCCGGCGCCGTTCTCAATTCGGTACATGATGCGCTCCAGCCAGCCCGACCCTTCACGGCAGGGCGTGCACTGACCGCACGACTCGCGGGAGAAGAACTTGGTGATGCGCCAGGCGGCGCGCACCATGCAGGTGGCCGAGTCCATGACGACGATGGAGCCCGAGCCGAGCATGGAGCCGGCGTTGCCCACCTCGTCCTGGCCGAGCGGCAGGTCCACCTGATCGGGACCGAACCACGGGGCGGAGACGCCGCCGGGTATGAACGCCTTGAGCGTGTTGGAGCCGCGGATGCCCCCACCGAGGACCGGGGCGTAAATGAGGTCGCGGAACGTGGTCTTGACCATCTCGAGCTCGTAGTTGCCCGGATTGCGCACGTGGCCGGCCAGGGCGAACAGTCGCGTCCCGGTTGAGCGGCCGGCGCCCAGCGCGGCGAAGGCGGCGCCCCCGTTGTTCACGATCCAGGGGATGTTGGCCATGGTCTCGACGTTGTTGACAACCGTCGGCTCGCCGTAGAGGCCGATGGCGGCCGGGAAGAACGGGGGCTTGATGCGCGGGAAGCCGCGCTTTCCCTCGAGCGACTCGAGCAGCGCCGTCTCCTCGCCGCAGATGTAGGCGCCGGCGCCCGGGTGCACGACGATGTCGAGCGAGAAGCCCGAGTCGAAAATGTTGCTGCCCACCGCGCCGTGGGCGTAGGCCTCGTTCAGGGCCGTCTGCAGGCGTTCGAGGCCCAGGGCGAACTCGCCGCGCAGGTAGATGAAGGCCTGGCTGACCTGCAGCGCGTAGGCCGAAATCAGCACGCCCTCGAGGATCTGGTGCGGGTCGCCCTCAATGAGCATGTGGTCCTTGAAGGTGGCCGGCTCGGACTCGTCCCCGTTGATCACCAGGTAGGTCAGCGGGTTCTTGCGCAACATCGACCACTTCCGGCCGGCCGGGAAGCCGGCACCGCCGCGGCCCAGCAGGCTGGCCGCGTCCACCTCGGCCGCCACTGCCTCGGGCGTCATGGTCAGGGCCTTGCGCAGCCCGGCGTAGCCGCCGGTGGCCAGGTAGCGCTCCAGCGTGAACGAGTCGTCGTAGCCGAGGCGTGCCGTGACGATCTTGGGGGCGTCGGTAATGGCCATCAGGCCTTCTTCTCCCCTTCGGTGGCAGCTGCTGCCGCGGCGGCAGCGGCGCGGGCGGCTTGCTCCTGGGCCACTGCAGCACGCTCGGCCTTTATGGCGTCGCGGTCGGCCTGCAGGCCGACAGTCCGCCGCACCCGCACCAGCGTGCCGTGCTCGGGCACGGTGTCGGACAGGCGGCCGGCGCGCAGGTCCTCGACCAACGTGTCGAAGCTCTCGGGCGTCTGCGCCCCGACGTAGCGGTGGTTGACCTGGACGCACGGCGTCTTGTCGCAGTCGGCCAGGCACTCCGCCTCGTGCAGCGTGAACACGCCGTCGACCGTGGTCCCACCGGCGCGCACACCGAGTGTCGACTCGGCGTGCTCGAGCAGCTCGAGTGCGCCGCCGAGCAGGCAGGCGATGTTGGTGCACACGGCCACGGCGTAGGTGCCCACCGGCTCAATGTGGAGCATGTCGTAGAAGGAGGCGGTTCCCTGCACCTCGGCCGCCGTCACACCGCACAGCTCGGCGATCTCGCCCACGGCCTCGGGGGTCAGCCACCCGTCCTGCTCCTGGGCCAGATGGCACAGCGGAATGAGCGCGGAGCGCTTCTCGGGGTAGAGCGCCACCAGCTCCTCGGCCCGCGTCCGCAGGTCACCGCGCAAGTGGCTCACCGGTCCACCTCACCCATGACCGGGTCGACCGACGAAATGACGGCGACGGCGTCGGCCATCAGGCCGCCCCGCAGCAGCAGGGGCAGCGCCTGCAGGTTCACGAAGCTCGGGCCCCGGATGTGCATGCGGTACGGCTTGGAGGTCCCGTCCGACACCATGTAACAGCCGAGCTCGCCCCGGGGTGACTCAATGGCCACGTAGACCTCGCCCTCGGGCACCCGGAAGCCCTCGGTGAAGATCTTGAAGTGGTGGATGAGCGCCTCCATGCTCTCGTCGATGCGCGCCCGCGGCGGCGGCGTGACCTTGCGGTCCTGCACGCGGTAGTCACCGGGCGGCATCATTTCGGTGATCTGGCGGATCATTTTGATGGACTCGCGGATCTCGTTGAGGCGTACCGAGTAGCGGTCGAAGTTGTCGCCGTAGCTGCCGACGATGACGTCGAAGTCGAGCTTGTCGTAGGCCAGGTACGGCATGGTGCGGCGCAGGTCCCAGGGCACGCCGGTCGAGCGCAGGATGGGGCCGGTCACCGACAACGCCAATGCCTCCTCGGCCGAGATGTTGCCCACCGCCTCGGTGCGCTCCCGGAAGATGGGCTGGCCGGTGAGCAGCTCGTCGTACTCGTAGCTGCGGGCCAGGATGGTGTCGCAGAGGATCCCCATGTCGTCCTGCCACCCGTCGGGCAGGTCGGCCGCCACGCCGCCGGGGCGGATGTAGTTGTTGTTCATGCGCAGCCCCGTCGTCTTCTCGAAGAAGGCGAGGACCATTTCGCGCTCACGGAACCCGTAGATCATCATGGACGTGGACCCGAGGTCCATGCCGTTGGTGGCCATCCACATCAGGTGCGACGACACCCGGTTGAGCTCGGCCATCAGCATGCGGATCCACACGGCCCGGGGCGGGAGCTCGACGTCGAGCAGTGCCTCGGTGGCCAGCGAGAACACGAGCTCGTTGTGCAGCGGCGAGAGGTAGTCCATGCGTGTCACGTTGGTGGTGCCCTGGACGTAGGTGAGCTCTTCCCCCTGCTTCTCCATGCCGGTGTGCAGGTAGCCGATGATCGGCTTGGTCCGCAGCACGGTCTCGCCGTCGAGCTCGAGCATGAGCCGCAACACGCCGTGGGTCGACGGGTGCTGGGGGCCCATGTTGATGATCATCGTCTGGTCGTCGTGGCGTTCGATGTCGATGTCGCCGGGGTTGACGAAGCCCCCCTCGGGCAAGCGCAGGACCGCACCCACCTCCTGGCGGAGCTCCCCGGCCGAGGTCGTCCCCCGGGGCATCAGCTCCTGGGCGCCCTCGGAGGTCTCGGCCACCAGGGCGCGCTCTTCCTCTTCCTCGAAGGCCAGGTGCTCGGCGTCCTCGTCCACGTACTCGTCCGGCAGCGGCTCGTGGTCGTGGTCGTTGTCGTGCTCGCTCATCGGGGCCCCGGCGCTTCCTTGAACTGCACCGGCACGCGACCGACGCCGTAGTCCTTGCGCAACGGGTGACCCTCCCACTCTTCGGGCATGAGGATCCGGGTCATGTCGGGGTGGTCGGCGAAGACGATGCCCAACATGTCGTAGGCCTCGCGCTCCATGGCGTCGACGCCGGGGTAGATGTCGGTGACGCTGTCGACGGACGGGTCGGACTCGGGCACCTGTACGCGGATCCGCACGCGCTGGCGCGTGGACAACGACAGCAGGTTGACGACCACCTCGAAACGCTCCGGCGCCACGCCGTCGGGCAGCGATCGCCCGGGGTGGGTCAGGTAGTCGACGGCGCACAGGTCGGCGCACATCTCGAAGCCGGCGTCCTTGAAGGCGGCCACCATCTGCTTGTAGGTGTCACGCGCCGGGAAGGCCAGCTGGTCGACGAGCCGATCGGGCAGACGCGGCACCTCGGGCAGGATGCCCGCGGGCGACGCCGCGGCGGTGGTGGCGCTCACCGCGGTGTTGCCACGCGCACGGCATCGGGCACGGTGGGTACCCAGCCGCCGGTGGCCTGCTCGCCGGGCGGGATGGAACTCCCCGGGCGGCGTGTGATCTCGCCTGTGCGGATCTTCTCGTGCAGCGTGAGAATGGCGTGCAGCAGCGTCTCGGGCGAGGGCGGGCAGCCCGGGGCATAGACGTCGACCGGCACGATCTGGTCCACGCCCTGGACGATGGCGTAGTTGTTGAACATGCCGCCGGTGGAGGCGCAGACGCCCATGGAGATGACCCACTTGGGCTCCATCATTTGGTCGTAGACCTGACGCAGGACGGGGGCCATCTTCTGCGACACCCGACCGGCGACAATCATCAGGTCGGCCTGACGCGGCGAGGCCCGGAAGACCTCCATGCCGAGCCGGCTGATGTCGTAGTCGGCGGCGCCGACCGACATCATCTCAATGGCGCAGCAGGCCAGGCCGAAGGTGGCGGGCCACACGCTGTTGCGGCGGGCCCACTTGACCAAGTCCTCAATGCGACCCGTCAGGAAGTTGTGCTGCAAGTCCTCGAACCCCATGGTTCAGGCCGCCTCCCCCGGGGACTTCGAGGCACTGATCCGGGTGATCGTCGACTCCGACGTACGGCTCGGCATGCCCGACTGCAGGGACTTCGGCGGGCCCCAGGTCAGGGCACCGTTCGAAATCAGGTAGAGGAAGGACACGAAGACCACGGCGGCGAACACAATGACTTCGATCAGGCCGAACGTGGCGATCTGGTGGAACACCACCGCCCACGGGTAGAGGAACACGATCTCGATGTCGAAGATGATGAAGATCATGGACACCAGGTAGAACCGCACCGGGAAGCGCTGCGGGGGCTCCTGGTTCGGGACGATCCCACATTCGTAGGGCGCCAGCTTGGCGGCGCTCGGCTTCTTGCGCGGCGCCAACATCGCTGAGGACACCAGCGAGAAGACGGTGAACGCGAGGGCGAGCACGCCCAGGATGAGGATCGGGAGGTACTGGACCACTGGTTCCGTTTCTACCATGCGACTCCCAGACCAGGCACATCCGCGCCGCTGGTCAGAGGCCCCGGTAGGGCGCCTACGATGCCTTCGTGACGGCTCCCGACGAGACTCCCCGGGCCGGCGCCCCCAAGAAGGCGGCGCGGACGGCGAAGACACCGGCGAAGACGCCGGCGAAAAAGCAGGCGGCGGCCAAGAAGGCCACGCCGGCCAAGGCGGCCGCCGAGAAGGCGCCAACCCCCGCAGGGGCAGGCACGGCGAAGAAAGCGACCCCGGCCCCGAGGCCGGCCTCGACCCCGGCGGCGGGCCCGACCGCAACGCCCGAGCATGTCTACGACGTGGTGATCGTCGGCGCCGGCCCGTCCGGATCCGCGTGCGCCTATTGGCTGGCCGACGCCGGCTGGGACGTGGTGGTCGTGGAGAAGAAGCAGTTCCCGCGGGAGAAGACCTGCGGCGACGGCCTCACGCCCCGGGCCGTCCGGCAGCTGGCCGACATGGACCTCGAGGGGGCTCTGGCCGGTTCCCACCGCTACGGCGGGCTGCGTGCCTTCGGGTTCGGCCGCTCCATCGACATGCAGTGGCCGGACCACCCGAACTTCCCCAACTACGGGTACACCATCACCCGCCACGACCTGGACGGTCTCGTGGCCGGGCATGCCGAGGCCGCCGGGGCGACACTCCTGCAGGGCACCGAGGTGACAGGCCCCGTTCTCGACGCCGGGGCCACCGCGGCGGGGCCTCTCCCGACCCTGACCGGCGTGACCGTCAAGGAGAAGGGCAGTGCCGCCACCAGGACGATCAAGGCCCGCTACGTCGTGGTGGCCGACGGCTCCAACTCGCGGATCGGCCGCATGCTGGGCACGTCGAGGCGCCGGGACCTGCCCATGGGCATGGCCCTACGGGGGTACTACCGCTCGGAACGCCACGACGACCCCTTCATTGAGTCCCACCTCGACATCCGCGACGCCGAGGGCAACGTGGTGCCGGGCTACGGCTGGATCTTCCCGATGGGCGACGGCCGGGTCAACGTCGGGGTCGGCCTCCTCTCGACCGACCAGCGCTGGAAGGGCCTCAACACGAGCCACCTGATGGATGCCTTCGTGGACTTCGTCCCCGAGTCGTGGGGGATCCGCCCCGAGACGAGTCTGGGGCCGCCGACCGGCGGGAAGCTGCCCATGGGCCTGTCCGTGGGCCCGCGGGCCGGCGGCAACGTCGTGATCACGGGAGACGCCGGCGGCGCCATCAATCCCTTCAACGGCGAGGGGATCGCCTACGGCTACGAGACCGGCCGGCTGGCCGCCGCCGCCCTGGGCCACGCCCTGAGCGGGGAGGGCGAGCGCGCCCTCATCGACTACGACCGCGAGCTGACGGCGGCCTACGGCCCGTATTACAAGGTGGCGCGGGCCTTCGTGCACCTGATCTCGAACCCCGAGGCCATGCGCCTCTGCGTGGGGCTGGGCATGCACTCCGAGCTGTTGATGACCCAGCTCCTGCGCATCATGGCCAACCTCATGCGGCCCGATGCCGCCGGCCCGGCCGAGCTCGGCTTCCGCGCCATGGAGCTCGTCTCACGGCTCCTGCCCGACCACGACGGGCTGGAGAGCCCGGCCGCCTGACGGAGCAGCCGCCAAAGCGGCCCCGCAGAGAACTCGACGAACCCCATGGACGAGACCGACGTGATCCGGCTGCGGTTGGGGCGCGCCGAGGAGATGTTCCAGTCGCCGGAGTGGGACATCTCCTCGCCACTGGGCCGCATCGAACCAGGGATCGACACCTGCATCGGCGAGCTCCTGAGTCGCCGGTCCCGATCACCGGTGCGCCTCGAGCTCGAACTCCCTGCGGCGTACGTGGGCCCGGAGACCGCAACCCGCCTGCACGAGGCGATCGCTCGCTACTGCCATGACCGAATCGCCCGCAACGACCGCGATCGACGCAGCGCACGGCGCACCGGGTACCACTCGCTGAGGATCGGCATACCGATCGCGTTGGTCGGTCTGGCTCTGGCCGTGGCGACCACGGTGGCCAACAACAACGACGACTTCACGCTGCCCAACCTGGCCGGGTGGGTCCTGGCCTGGGTCGGACTCTGGTATCCGCTGGACACCATTGCGTTCTCCTCTGTCGGGCCGACGCGTGAGAACGCCGTCCTGGCCCGCTTGCGGGAGGCAGAAACGGTCATCACCGCGTTCTGACGTCGCGTCGAGGCATTGGCCACGGCCGGCGACCCACCCCGCCGGCGTTACGCGTCGGTACCGGCGACGATCGGGGCGCCAGGAGCCGAAGTGGCCCGGCCTTGATACGCGGCATCGCCGAAGGCAAAGACACCGCCGTCGGCGGCGAACTCCCAATAGCCGCCGCCATCACTCGTCACACCCACGGAGACGATCGGCGCCGTGAGCGGCTGCCCTCCCATGGAGCCGTCGAATCCGGCGTCACCGAAGGCGAAGACCCCGCCGTCACCCGCAACGAGCCAGTAGCCCTGGCCGTCGGGCGTGGGGGCCATGCCGACCACGGGCGCCTCGAGTTTCTGGCCGCCCATGGAGCCGAAGTATCCGGCGTCACCGAAGGCGAAGACGCCACCGTCCGCCGAGACCTCCCAGTACCCCGATCCGACCGGGGACGTGGCGATGCCCACCACCGGTGCCGCCAGATGCTTGCCACCCATGGACCCCAAGAACGGGGCCGAACCGAACGCAAACACACCCCCGTCAGAGGCTGCCTCCCAATAGCCGTCCATGTCCTCGGTCCCTGCGAGACCGACGACTGGCGCATTGAGGGGCTGTCCGCCCATCGAACCGCGGAAGGGAGCGGTGCCGTAGTTGAACACGCCGCCGTCTGAGGCGGCCTCCCAGTAGCCGTTGCCGTCCGTCGTCGTGGCCAACCCGACGATGGGCTTGTGCAGAGAGAGCGACGAAGCCGGCCCGTAGTTGTAGGCGGCGCCATACGAGGAGACGACTCCCGCAGAGTTGGCGATGTCGTAGCTCGCGGGTATCGGCGTCGGCCCGGGAGACGGCGTCGGCGTGGGACCGGGAGGGGGCCCCGGGTCATTGAGAGGCTGCCCGGCCCCGAAGACAATGGCTTCCGGCTTGTCACCGACGTTCCACTCCACGCCGGTGACCTGACCGGCGGCCGTCGTGTCGAGAGCGAGAGTGCCGATGCCGAGCCCGGAGGGCTCCACGTCGTTCGACCTGGTCAAAATCGGGGCGTTGCGCTCGAAGAGCGGATTGGGATCACCCGCCGCGTTCTCGGGCTTGCGCGTGTCGTCGGGTCCGTGGCCACCTGCCGTCGAATCCATGACGACGACCTCCCAGCGAGTGCCGTCGGACCCTGCGATGGGTTGCGGTGCGACGAGCGGCATGACCGAGTGCCCGACCCCGCTGGTGTCGGGCTGGCCGTCGGGCAGCGCGGGCTGCCAGGCCAGGATGTCACCCGGTTCGATCGCTGCGACGTCCGACACGGCCTGCCAACCGGGCTGGGGTGTCGTGGCCAGGCTGTTGAAGAAGCCCTCGAAGGCCAACGGGGTGGGGACGTACCCCGCGCCGATGTGCAACGTCTGGCGGACGGACGTCCATGCCGTCGGATCGGCCACGCTCGTCGTGTACCCGGTGAAACCGACACAGTCGTAGTAGTAGTAGTCGGGAGGTTGCCACCGGTAGTGGTGCGTGTACTCGGAGCACTGCATGTCGTTCCACTCGTAGTAGGCCTCGGCCAGAGTGTCGGCGTCCGACGCCGGAGCGAGGGTGGCTCCAGGCATCTGGATGGAGAAGCCCGACGGCGTCTCGGTTCCGGTCGAGGGCGGCATTGCGGGCGATCGATCGCTGCACTTGTCGGGCACGGCCGTCACCGACGCACCGACGGGCTCGACGTTGCCGCCGAGGGCCCCCAGCGAGAATGGCGCGCACACGGCCGCCACGGCCGATCCCACCAGCACGCCCACGACACCACGCCTCGGCCCGCGCCGTCGGTCCTGCGAGGTCTGCTGCTTCATTTCCATTGCAATCGGAAGGCCGTCGCTGGGACTTGAGGGTATGGCGAGAAGAGACGGCGCGTCATGACGGCGTACCCGACGCTCCCCGGGCGACCGGACGGGCCCTTCTGCGCGGGACCCGAGGCGGCGAGCCGGTCGTGACGGTCCGGGCTTCGGCTCAGCTGACTTCGGCCGCCGCCTCACCCGCTGCTGCGACCACCTCGGCCAGGACGCCCTCGTCGTGGGCCAGGCCGGGGAACATCACCTCGTAGGCGCCGGGCGCCAGCGCGACGCCACGGCGCAGCATGGCGTGAAAGAACCGGGAGTAGGTGTCGCCCGCGGCGATCGCCCGTGCACTCTCGTAGTCGGTCGGTAAGGCGATCGGACCGGCATCGGCCGGCGCCAGGAAGAGACCGACCAACGGGCCGACCACCGGAGCGGCGACGGCCAGGCCGCCGCCCGCCACCGCCGATTCGAGATCCTTGGCGAACAACGCGACGCGCGCCGTGAGGGCCTCGTAGTCGGCCGAATCCACGGCTTCCAACACCTCGAGGCCCGCTGCCGTCGCCAGTGGGTTGCCCGACAGCGTGCCGGCTTGGTACACGGGTCCCCCCGGCGCCAGCGCGGCCATGAGGTCGCGTCGCCCGCCGAAGGCGCCGACCGGGAGGCCACCGCCGATGACCTTGCCGAAGCACCAGAGGTCGGGCGTGACGCCCGACCAGCCGGTCGCCCCCGCCGCGCCGAGCCGGAAGCCGGTGATGACCTCGTCGAAGATGAGCAGCGCACCGCTGGCATCGCAGGCGGCGCGCAAACCCTCGAGGAACCCGGGCACGGGCGCCACGAGGTTCATGTTCGCCGCCACCGGCTCGACGATCACACAGGCCACCCGCTCGTCCACCGCGGGGACCACGTTGTAGGGAACCACCTCGGTGTCGGCCACGGCACCGGCGGAGACACCGACCGAACCGGGCAGGCCGAGCATGGCCACGCCGCTGCCGCCGCCGGCGAGCAAGCCGTCGGAGTGGCCGTGGTAGCAACCGTCGAACTTGATGACGCGGTCGCGCCCGGTCGCCCCGCGGGCAAGACGCACCGCGCTCATGGCGGCTTCGGTGCCGGAAGAGACGAGCCGCACCTGCTCGCAACCGGGAACGCGCGCGCAGATCGCCTCGGCCAGGAGAACTTCGCCCGGCGTCGGCGCGCCGAAGGTCGTGCCGCGTGCGGCTGCTGCCGTGATGGCTGCCGTCACGACCGGGTGGGCATGGCCGAGCAACACCGCGCCGTAGGACTGCACCATGTCGACGTAGCGGGTTCCCTCGGCGTCCACCACGAAGGCGCCCTCACCGGAAACGACCGTGTACGGCGTCCCCCCGACGGAGGCGAAGGAGCGGACCGGCGAGTCCACCCCGCCGGGAATGACACGCCGGGCCCGCTCGAACCAGTCGGCGTTGGACCCGGCCGCGTGTGCAGGGTGCGCCGCCTGCTCAGCCACCGAGCGCCTCGGCCACCTCTGCGGCGAAGTAGGTGAGGATGAAATCGGCCCCGGCCCGCTTCAGGACGGTGAGCTGCTCGAGCGCCACCGCCGGCCCGTCGATCCAGCCCGCGGCGGCGGCCGCCCGCACCATGGCGAATTCGCCGCTCACGTGATAGGCGGCCAGGGGCACCGAGACCTCGGAGCGCACCGCGGCCAGGATGTCGAGCGATGTCATGGCCGGTTTGACCATGATCATGTCGGCGCCCTCGGCCAGGTCCTGCTCAATTTCGGCCAACGCCTCGCGCCCGTTGCGTGGGTCCTGCTGGTAGGCCCGGCGGTCGCCGCCCCCGGCGATGGAGACGTCGACGGCGTCCCGGAAGGGGCCGTAGAGCGCGGAGGCGTACTTGGAGGCGTAGGCGAGGATGGCCACCGGATCGTGGCCGGCGCCGTCGAGCGCGGCGCGGATGGCCGCCACCTGGCCGTCCATCATGCCGCTGGGTGCCACCACGTCCGCACCGGCTTCAGCCTGCGCCAGGGCAATGCGTTGGTAGAGCTCGAGCGTCGGGTCGTTGAGCACCTCGCCGCGGGGACCGAGGATGCCGCAGTGCCCGTGATCGGTGTACTCGTCGAGACAGAGGTCCGCCATCAGCACGAGTTCGTCGCCCACCGCGTCGCGCACGGCGCGCAGCGCCACCTGCACCACGCCCTGGGGATCCCAGGCGCCACTGCCCTGGGCGTCCTTGCGCGCCGGGACCCCGAACAGAATGACCCCGGGGACGCCGAGTGCGACCAGGCTCTTGGCCTGGAGGACCAACGAGTCGAGCGAATGCTGCACTTCGCCGGGCATGGACGCAATCGGGACGGGTTCGGTGGCCCCTTCCCGCACGAAGAGTGGAGCGACCAGGTCGTCGGGACCGAGACGGGACTCGGCCACCAGACGGCGCAGCGCCGGAGTGCGGCGCAGCCGGCGCAGCCGGCGAACGGGAAAACCGCCCGGAGTGGGCACGGACGTGGCCTCGACCATCTGTCCAGCCTACGGGCCGTCGACCCCCCCGGGGCCCAGCTCCCCGACGAGCTCGTCGACGATGCCCTGTGCGGAGGCGCCCCAGGCCTCGTGCACGTTCTCGAACCCGGCCGCCCGGGCGGCGGCGGCCGTCGTCGGCCCGATGCACACCACATGGGCCGGCACGGTCACCGGATCGCCTTGGGGGGTCCGCAGGGCCAGGAACGCCCGCACCGTGGAGGTGGCGCTCAACGTCAACGCATCGGCGGCGGCAACCCGCTCGAGCAAGGACGGCTCGGGCGCCGTCAGCGCCACCGTGCGGTAGGCCTCGACGCGGTGGACTTCCCACCCCTTCTCCCCCAACCCGTCGGGAATGGTGCCGGGAGCGAGGTCGGCGCACGGGAACAGGACGCGCCCGGCGCCGGCGCCGGGCGCGGCGGGGAACACTTCGACGAGCCCGCGGGCGCTGTGCTCTGCCGGCACGAGATCAGGCTCCACCCCGGCGCGCCGGAGCGCGTCGGCCGTGGCCGGTCCCACCGCGGCCACCAGCACGGAGCCGAGGGCGCGGGCGTCGCGCAACGTGCCCATGAAGCGCTCCACCGCGTTGACCGAGGTCAGCACGACCCACTCGTTCTCCTGCACGGCCGCCGCCGCCGCTTGCAGGGCGACGCCGCCGTCCTCGGGCTCGACCTGCCGGGTCAGAGGCAGCTCCACCACCGTGGCGCCCGCCCGCTCGAGTGCGTCCACCAGGCCGCGTGCACGTTCACCGGTGCGCGTCACCACCACCGTGCGGCCACCCAGCGGACCCCCTGCGGCCGGGGGCGACTCGTATTGGCCGAGTGCGGCCACGGGCCCGACGACGATGACGGCCGGTGGGCCCAGATCGACATCGGCCAGGCCGGCCAGCGTCGTCCGCCTCACCTGTTGGGACGCAGTCGTCCCACTGGCGATGACGGCGACGGCGGTGTCGGGCGCCCGCCCGCCCTCGATCAGCGCGGCGGCAATGGCGGCCCGGGTCGTCATCCCCATGAGGATCACCAGCGTCCCGGCGATGCGGGCGAGCGCTTCCCAATCGTGCGCGCTGGTGCCGTCCGGATCGCCGACCCGCCCCGTCACGACGGTGACCGATGCCGCCACGCCGCGCTGCGTGACGGGGATACCGACGGCGGCCGGGACACCGAAGGCCGACGTCACCCCTGGCACCACCTCCCAGGCCAGGCCGGCCCGGGCCAGTGCCTCCACTTCCTCCCCGCCGCGGCCGAAGAGGAAGGGATCGCCCCCCTTGAGACGCACCACCACGGCGGACGAGCGCCCGTGCTCGACCAGCATGCGGTCGATCTCCTTCTGGTGGACCGCTCCTCCAGCCGGCGTGTCGGGATCCTTGCCCACGTCGATGACGCGGGCCGAGGGTGGCACCAGGTCGAGGACGGCGGGGCTGACGAGGCGATCGTGCAGAACGACATCGGCCCGGGCCAACAGCGCGGCACCCCGGCGGGTCAGGAGCCCGGGATCGCCCGGGCCGGCGCCGACCAGGTACACGGTCACGGCGTGACGTCCAACAAGCCTTCGAACCCCTCAATGGCCGCGCCGCCCTCCTGAACGAGGGCATGCGCCACCGCCGTACCAGCTGCTTCGGGGTCCTCACCGCGCCGGGTGACGCGGAGCACCGTGTGCCCGTCCCCACTGGCCAGGAGCCCCGACACCCGGAGCGTCGCACCGGTGCCTTCGAGCTCGGCGAAGGCGCCGACGGGCAGTGTGCAGTTCCCCCCGAGAGCGGCCAGCACGGCGCGCTCGGACCGCAGGGCCCGGTGGCTCGGCTCGTGGTCGATGACGGCCAGCAGCTCCCTCGTACCCGCATCGTCCCCCCGGCACTGCACCGCGATGGCGCCTTGCCCCGCCTGAGGCAGCACCGCCACCGGGTCGAGCACGTCACGGACCTTGTCCATCCAACCGAGCCGCTCCATGGCGGCGAGCGCCACGACAACGGCCGAGACCTTCCCCTCCTCGGCCATGGCCACGCGCCGGGCCATGTTGCCCCGCAGGTCGGTGAACACGAGATCGGGGCGCAGTGCGGCCAGTTGCGCCCGACGGCGCGCCGAGCCGGTGGCCACCAGTCCACCCGCCGGCAGGCCGGCCAGGGTGGCGCCCACCAGCGCGTCGCGCGGGTCGGCGCGTGGCGGCACGGCGCCCAGCACGAACGGCGCCGGCATCACCGAGGGCATGTCCTTGGCCGAGTGCACGGCGGCATCGGCCCGCCCCTCGGCCACCGCGACCTCCACCTCGGTGACGAAGACGCCCTGGCCGCCGATCTGGTCGAGGGGCGTCGTGCCGTCACGGTCACCCTGCGTCCGCACGATCAGCGGTGCCACCTCGAGGCCCGGGTGGGCCCGGCGCAAGAGCTCGGAGACCAGCTCGGTCTGGCGCAGGGCCAGCGGCGAGCCGCGCGTGGCCAGGCGGAGGGTTCCCATGGACCGACTATCCCATGGCCCCGGCTACAGGTCGAAGAGGATGCGCAGCGCCTCGACCAGCCGTTCGCCCCGGGGCGTTCCTGCCGTCTCCTTCAAGAGCATGGTCGGCTCGTGCAGCATTTTGGCCAGGGCGGCCCGCGTGGCGGCGTCCACGTGGTCCCACTCCTCCTCGCTGAGGTCGGCCAGCTGGGCCCGGTGTCGCTCCAACTCGGCCACCCGCAGGGTCTCGAGACGGGACCGCAGGGACGCGATGATCGGGGCGGCACCACGCTGGCGGCTGGCGCTGCGGTAGCGGTCGACCTCGGCGGCGACGATGCCACGGGCGGCCACCGACTCCTCGGCGCGGTCGCCCAGCGCCCGGGCCACCGACACGCTCAGCGTGTCCATGTCGAGGAGGGTCACGCCGTCGAGCGCCGCCACCGCGGGATCGACGTTGCGCGGCACCCCGAGGTCGATCACCAGCAGCGGGCCTGTGACCCCGCTGAAGTCCGCCGCGCTCAGGACGTGGGACTCGGCGGCGACCGCGGTCAGGACGACGTCGGCGGCGGCCAGCTCACCGGCTACCTCGTCGAGCGGCGCCGCCCGCATTTCGATCGGTCCGGTGGAGGCCTGGCGCACCAGGTCCCGCGCCCGGGTGATGGAGCGGTTCACGACGACGACCCGTTGCGGCGCGTCGCCCGGCGCAATGTCCGAGAGGGCGCGACACACGCCGAGGCCCATGTCGCCCGCGCCCACCACCAGCACGCGGGCCCCGCGCAGCCCCGCCTGGTCCGCCCCGCGGGCGACCGCGACGGCGGCATAGGCGAACGAGGTGGTCCCCTTGCTGATGCCGGTCTCGGTGCGCACCCGCTTGCCCGTCTGCAGCGCATGGCGGAAGAGCGCAGAGAGGACGGGGCCCGAGGTGCCCTCTTCCCGGGCCCGCTCGAAGGCGCGCCGTACCTGGCCGACCACCTCGGTCTCGCCCGTCACCACGGACTCGAGACCGGACGTCACCGAGAACAGATGGGACGTCACGTCGTCGTCGAAGCGGACGGTGGCGTGGGCCGACAGCTCCTCGACGGAAAGGTCCGACTGCTCGGACAGCACGTCGTAGATTTCGGCCACGGCGTCGTGGAAGCGGTCCACCACGGCGTACACCTCGGTGCGCAGGCAGGTGGACAGGACCACCGCCTCTTGGACGTTGCGGCGGTGGCTCAACGCGCTCAGGGTCTTGTGCAGGTCGGCGTCGGGGACGGCCACCGCCTCGAGCAGTGGCAGCGGGGCCTGCGTGTGCTGGAGCCCTATGACGACGACGGACACTCGGTTCCTTCCTGAGCCGGCCCACAATTGTGCCGGTCCTGACCTACAGAGTGCCAGTCCCCGGCCGGCGATCCGGCCGTCAGGCTAATTCCGAGTGCTGTGAGAGCCCCACCGACCGCATGGCGGGGGCACGCGGGCCGTCCGGGCCCGCCTCGTCCTCGCGGGCCCGGTAGAAGCCCAGGACCTGCAGCTCAATGGAGAGGTCCACGTAACGGAGATGGACGGTGGGCGGGACCGTGAGGACCCGGGGGGCGAAATTGAGCAGGGAGGTCACCCCGGCCCGCACGAGCAGGTCGGCCACCCCCTGCGCGGCCCACCCAGGCGTGGTGATCACGCCGATGTCGGGGCATTCCCCGGCACGCAAGGTAGTGAGCTCGTCCATGTGGCGGACCCGCATGCCCCGGATCTCCTCGCCCACCACCACCGGATCGACGTCGAAGAGCGATGTGACCTGGCAGCCCCGTGAGGCGAAACCGGCCGAGTTGGTGAGGGCGCGGCCCAGGTTGCCGATACCCACCACGGCGACCGACCAGTTCTCGTCGACCCCGAGGGCCCGGTCGATCTGGGCGATGAGGAACTCGGGGTCGTAGCCCGAGCCCCGGGTGCCGAACGAGCCCAGCAGGGAGAGGTCCTTGCGCACCTTGGCGGCATTGACCCGTGCCAGCTCGGCCAGCTGCTCCGAGGACACCGTCCGCGCGCCGGCCCGGACCAGTTCGGCCAGGATGCGCTGGTAGATCGGCAGCCGCAGCACCGTGGCCTCGGGGATCCGCCTCGGAGGGCCGGACAGGTCGGAACTCCGCCGATCGTCGTTCACTGCGTCGGATGGTACCGACGGGACTCCCTGCGGCACCAAACCGCCGGATGCCCCCACACGGGCCGCCTCGCCCCCACGGGCCGCCCCACCCCCACCCCCACCGTCACCAGGCCAGGACGAGCAACTCCCCCGCGGCGACATCGAGCCAGCGGGCGGCCGACGCCTGGCCGGCCACGACCGCGAGATGCCCGTTGGCGTCGACCAGCAGGCCGAGCTCCCCCTGCTGCAGTTGGCCGAAGGCGTCGACGCATTGCAGCGCCACACTGTCGGGCACCGGCGAGCGCGGCAGGCCGTCGGGTTCCTGGCGTCCCGAGCCAAAGCGGGCGGTCAAGGCAATGGTCCCGTTCAGCGGAAGGCCGGCGACCCGGGCGTCGGCCACCGTCGCCGCCAATTGCAGGTTGCCGAAGCGGTCGACCCACATGACCTCGGTGCGCAGGCAGGCGCGGCCGTCGTCCAGGCGGCCCTCCTCGACCACGCCGCCCATCAACCGCACCAACGAGGCCGGATCGACCGGCACGCCGAGGTCTTCGAGCGTGGCGCCGGCGCAGAGGGCGGCCGCGGCCGGCGCGAACAGATCGCGCCCGTCGAACGTCGAACCGCGGGCGAGCGGCGCCGACGGGCGCGTCAGTTCGACCACGTACGACACCGGCGCTTCGGCCGCCGCCTCGGCGGCGGCGACGAGGAGCCCGTTGTCGGGGCCGAGGAACCACAACGACCCACCCGGGGGCAGCGCGATCTCCAGGCCGATGCCGCGCCGTTCGGTGCCGACCCCGGGATCGACGACACCGAGCACCACGCCGGGCCCGACGTAGGGCACCGCCCGCTCCAGCGTGTGGCTGCCCGCCCGGACGTCGAAGGGGGGGATGTGATGCGTCAGGTCGATGACGGTCGTTCCCGGTGCCCGCGCCGCAATGACCGCATGCACCACGCCGACGAACTCGTCCTTGGTGCCGAAGTCGGAGAGGAAGAAGACGGTGCGCGGGACCTCTCTGGTCACGGCTCGGCGCTCACTGTCCAGCGCTCACGGCTCAGCGGCTCAGCGGCTCAGCGGCTCAGGTTGCGCGATCGCTCGGTGGCGGCCGCCACCGCCTCCATGAAGGCCGAGCGCACGGCGCGTGACTCCAGGGTTCGGATGCCGGCGGCGGTCGTCCCGGCCGGCGAGGTCACCATGGCGCGCAGCGCCTCGGGGTCCCGGCCCGTCTCCTGCAACAGTTCGGCGGAGCCGCGCATGGTCTGGACCACGAGCGTCCGGCTCACGTCGCGTGTGAGCCCCATCTGCACGCCCGCCTCAATGAGCGCCTCCGCCACCAGGAAGAAGTAGGCGGGGCCGGAGCCCGAGAGACCGGTCACCGCATCGAGCAGGCGCTCGGGCTGGCGCACGACCGTTCCCACGGCCGACAGCACGTCCTCGGCCCAGGCCAGATCCTGCGACGTGGCGAAGGACCCGCCCGAAATCGCCGTTACCCCGGCGCCGACGAGGGCGGGGGTGTTGGGCATCGCCCGCACGACCGCGGGCTCGCCGCCGAGCGCCGCTTCGAGCCGCACGCTGGGCACGCCGGCCACAATGGAGAGCAGGCGTTGGACGCCTGTGACCCCCAGGGCCCGGCAGGCCGCTTCGGCCACGTCGGGCTTCACCGCAAGGACCGCCCCGACGATCCGCTCGCCGTCCTCCTGCAGGACGCCGGCCTCGGGGGCGTCGAGGACCCGCAACCCGGGGAACGCCTCGGTGAGGTCGTGGCGGCGCTCGGCGGCCGGCTCCACCACGGCCACGTCCGCCAGCTCGGCCCAGCCCGAACGGAGGAGCCCGCCCAGGAGCGCACCCCCCATCTTCCCGCCACCGACGATCAGCAGGTTGGCCACGGACGCGACCCTACCGAGCGCGGGCGCGTGGTGTTAACGGCGGCGCCGGCGGCGGTAGGTGGAGGGGTAGGCCAGCGTCATGGCCGTCGGGAAATGGTCGTCGGTGTAGACGACCGACGCCCCGGCAATGCGGTCGAGCTCGTCGTCGTCGATGAGGCGGGCCGGCACCCGGCCCACCAGGTACACGGCGTCCTCGGGCCCCAGGGCGAAGGACATGCCGAAGAGCTGGCTGTTGCAGCGCAGGAGGTAGGCGTAGACCTCCTCCTTGTGCTCCTCGGGGACGGGCATGAACTGGGCCTCGTGCCACAGCGTGCGCTGCTTGAGCGTGAACCACACCGTGATGAAGTCCTTCTCGTCACCCTTGAAGCGGAGATACCACTGGAACGACGCCGTGCGATCGGTCACCTCCTGGCGCTCGGCTGCCACCAGGGGCCCGTCCGCCGCCAGCTCGCGGGCGGCCCAGGCGTCGATGCAGGCGACGGCGGCGGCCATCTCCTCGTCAGCGGGGAGGTCGACGAGGGGCACGGTCGGGAAGTTCAGCTCGGCGGCTGTGCTCGGGGGGGCGCTCAGCCGCACTCGACGAGGCGGCCCACGGCCAGCTCGTCGTGCAACTCGACCAGGTTGCGGGCGGCGGCGCGCCACGTATACCGGCGGGCCCGCAGCACCGAGGCGGTCGAGAGGCGCTCGGCCGCCAGCGGCTCGTCGAAGACCTGGCGCACGGCGGCGGCGTAGGCCACCGGGTCGGGCTCGTCCACCAGGTACCCGGTGTGCCCGTGGTCCACCAGCGTGGTCAGCCCGCCGACAGCCGAAGCCACGACGGGCGTGCCGCATGCCGCCGCCTCCAGCGCCACCAGCCCGAAGGACTCGGAGCGGCTCGGCACGATGCACACGTCGGCCGCCCGGTAGTACGACGAGAGCAGCTCGTGCGGCTGGGGCGCCACGAAGTGGACCTGCTCGCGCACCCCGCGGGCGTCGGCCACGTCGTACAGGCTCTGCAGTGACTTCTCGCCGTGCGGGCCGCTCGGGCCACCGACGACGACGAGTCGGTACGGCTCACCGTCGCGCTGGCTCAGCTCGGCCAGCGTCTCGATCGCCACGTCGGCACACTTGAGCGGCTGGATGCGCCCGACGAAGAGGAGGAGCCGCCCGTCGAGCGGCAGACCGAGGGCGCGGCGGGCTTGCGGCCGGTGGCCGGGACCGAAGAAGGCGTGGTCCACCCCCGGGGGCACGATCCGGATGCGCCCGGGCTCGCCGCCGTAGAGGGACGCGATCTGGTCGGCCTCGACGGTGCAGGAGGCCAGGACGGCGTCCGAGCAGTTGATGATGGACGCCTCGGCCTCGGCCCGCCGGTGCGGCATGTCGGCCTCGACCTCTTCGGGCATCGACTCCGCCTTGACGCGGTCGAGGGTGTGGAACGTGCACACCAGTGGCAGGTTCAGCTCGTGCTTAATGGCGTGCCCGGAAATACCCGACAGCCAGTAGTTGGCGTGCACCGAGGTGTAGGGCCGCCCGCCGGCCGCCGGCGCGGCGACCATGCGTTCCAGGACGCCCGCCGTGAACTCGTCGACCACGGCCGGGAGCGACTCCTTGGCCAGCACCTGCAGCGGCCCAGCCGGGACGTGGTGCACCCGCAGCCCGGGCTCGACGTCGACCACGGGCGGCAGATCGGGCGACCAGGCTCTGGTGAAGACGTCGCACGTCACGTCGGAGCGGGCCAGCGCCGAGGTCAGCTCCCGCACGTAGACGTTCATGCCGCCACCGTCCCCGGTGCCGGGTTGGGCCAGGGGAGATGTGTGGAGGGAGAGGACGGCGAGGCGGCGCATAGCGCTCAGAGCCTACCGGCGACCGGGAAAGTCCCTCCGGCCTGGTGCGGGAGGTGTGTCCGGACGCTCAAGCGGAGGCGAGGCGCTCGGCCGGACCGGAGGGCTCGGCCGGACCGGAGGGCTCGTCCCGGCCGGAGGCCGGGGCCGGGGCCGGGCCGGAGGGCTGGGCCTCCCCGTGCTCGTCCTCGTACTCGCGCCGGAAGGAGAGGTAGATCCGCACGAGGGCCTGCTTCTGCTCCTCGCTGATCGACTGGTCGGCCATGATGGCCCGGGTCAGGTCGGGCGTCCCCGACGGTGGCTCCAGGATCCCGGCCTGCACGTACAGCGTCTCGGCGGAAATGCGCAGCGCCTTGGCGATCTGCTGGAGGATCTCGGCCGACGGTCGGCGCAGGCCCCGCTCAATCTGGCTGAGGTACGGATTGGAGATCCCAGCCAGTTCGGACAGGCGGCGCAACGAGAGTCGAGCCGTCCCCCGCTGCTCCCGGATGAAGGAACCGAGATGGAGCCAGCGGTCTTTGGGGTCCGTGCTCACTCTTGCAAGCGTACCGCCGGCGCCGATGGCGCCGGCGTTCCCACGGCGGCGCGCCGGTGGCGGAGGATGCAGCCCGTGCGGCGGCCGCATGCAAGGTTGGAATCCGGCCCCCTTCGGGTATGGTCACCACGCAGCACGACGACCACCACCGAGGAGATCCACCATGGCCGAGTACACACTTCCGGACCTGCCCTACGACTACGCCGCATTGGAGCCGCACGTGTCGGCCCAAATCATGGAGCTCCACCACGACAAGCACCATGCCGCCTACGTGACCGGGGCCAACCAGACGCTCGAGAAGCTGGCCGCCGCCCGCGACAAGGACGACTTCGGCACCATTGTGGGACTCGAGAAGACGCTCGCCTTCCACGTCTCGGGCCACGTCCTGCACTCCATCTTCTGGCAGAACCAGAGCCCCGACGGCGGCGACAAGCCCGACGGCGCGCTCGGGTCGGCCATCGACGAGAACTTCGGTTCCTTCGACAAGTTCAAGGCGCACTTCACCCAGGCGACCTCCACCATTCAGGGCTCGGGCTGGGGCGTGCTGGCCTACGAGCCGCTGGCCGGCCGCCTCATCATCGAGCAGGTCTACGACCACCAGAGCAGTGTCGGCCAGAGCTCCGTCCCGCTCCTGGTCTTCGACGCCTGGGAGCACGCCTTCTACCTGCAGTACAAGAACGTCAAGGCCGACTTCTTCGCTGCGCTCTGGAACGTCGTCAACTGGACCGATGTGGCGGGCCGCCTCGACGCCGCCAAGAAGCTCACCATCCCCGGCTGAACAGCCGGGTGGCCGCCTGAGCGATCAGGCCGCCCGAGCGCTCAGGCCAGGGTCAGGTGCTGTTCGCACATGCGACGGGTGGGGTCATGCTCCAGATCGGCCGGGAGCACCGGCGCGCCGCAGGTCTCGCATTGCCCGTAGGTGCCCTCGCTCAGGCGATCCAGCGCCCGGTCGACACCGTCGAGGACGGTCGCGGCCCGGGTCAGCTCGGATTCGTAGCGCTCTTCCACGAACGAGCAGGGTACTGCCCGGATGGTGCCCGGGCGTGCCCGGACGCCCGGGTGGCTTGGCACCCCGGTTGGTTTAGGGGTTGCAGCACCGGGGCAGAACTACGGCAACCGGTATGAATGGCCCCAATCTTCCGGGGGGAGAGCCCGCGGCCGAGACGCGCACCGTCGACCCGATGACGGCTGCTGCCACGCGCCTGTTCCCGGCCACCTCGGCGTCCGTGGGCCAGGCGCGCCGGTTCCTCGTCGGCCAGCTGCCTCCCGCCGTCTCCCGCAACGGAGACGCTGACGGCGTGGTGTTGATGCTCTCGGAGCTGGCGACCAACGCTCTGCAGCACGCGGCAACCGAATTCGAGGTCGCCGTCCTCGTCGCCCCCGACGGCCGCCACGTCCGCGTCGAGGTGCGCGACGGCGGCAGTGGCTTCCCCACCCCACCCGAGCAGGTCCCGGACGCGCCGCACGGGCGCGGCCTGCACATTGTGCGTGCGCTGGCCGACGCCTGGGGCATCGAAGTACGGCGCGACCATCACGGCAAGACGGTGTGGTTCTCGGCGCCCCTCTCGGCACCCGGCGAGGCCGGCCCCGCCGCGGGACCCCAGGCGCGACCCGAGGCGGAGGCGGCGCGCCCTGACGAGACGGCGGGCGAAATGATGCCGCCAGCCGTGCCGGGGTTGGGGCCGGCGCCGGACTCCGTGGCGGCGGGCAAGGGGCCCGCGTGGCTCCAAGGGGTGCGGGTGGTGCTCGAGGGCCTACGCGACGCCGTGGTCGCCACCGACGACGTGGGCACCATTCTCTACGTCAACAAGGCGGGTGAGGATCTCCTCGGGTGGCCCCGCGGCACACTGGTCGGCCGACCCGTCTTCGACCTCGTGCCCGATTCGCTGACCGCGGCCGTCGGTGAGGACTACGGGTCCTTCGTGCGCTCCCAAGCTTCGAACATGGTCGGCCGCCCGCTCGATGTCGACATCAAGCGGGCCGACGGCACCGATGTCCGTACCGAGCTGGTCATCAGCATTTTCGAGCACCCGATCGCCGGCCCGGTCGTGGTCGGCATCATCCGCCCCCGTGACGAGAAGAGGTTGCAGCGCTGGTCCGAGCTCACGAGCGAGCTGCTCGAGATCCTGGCCGACGCCCCGATCGACGAGCCACCGGCCGAGCGCATCCTCTCGACGTTGGGCCGGCACCTGGACTGGGACGTGACGACGTTGTGGGCCCTGTCGGCCGATCGGCAGTTGGTCTGCCGGCACGTGTGGACACGGAGCCCGGACATCGCACCCGCCTTCATACAGGAGAAAGCGGGTGATCCGACCGGCGGCAGTGCGGGTCTCCCGCAGTGGGTCTTCGAACACGACGAGCCCTTGTGGGTCGCCGACCTCAGTGCCGATCGGCGCTTCGCCACGGACGCACTCGGGCGCGACGGGCTGCAGAGCGCGTTCGCCTTCCCCGTCCGCTACCACGGCGTCTGTGTCGGGATCGTCAAAATGCTGAGCCGGCACCAGCGCGAGCGCGATCCGTCCGTCGTTGAGCTCATGGACGCGGTCGGCGACCATCTCGGCGAGCTGTTGCACGCGTCGGCCCAGGCGATGGAACGTGAGCATCTCGTCGAGGAGCTCCTCGACGCCCGGCGCCACAACGAGTTCCTCCTCCTGGCCACCCAGGTGCTGTCGGAGGTCCTCGACTACCGCGAAATGGTGGAACGGCTCGCCCAGGTCTCGGTGCCGGTGATGGCGGACCTCTGCCTCATCGACATTGCGGACGAGGACGGCCGCATGCGGCGGATGGCCGCCTGGCACGCCGACCCGGACAAGCGGGCGCTCACCGAGGAGCTGCGTGCGTCGTATCCGCCGGACCCCGCCGGCTCCCATCCGACCATGGAGGTCATCCGGAGCGGCCGGTCGATGTGGAGCGCCCACATGGACGACGAGTTCCTCTGGTCCACGAGCCGGGACGAGCGGCATTACGCCATTTTGAAGTCGCTCGGCTTCACCTCCTACGTCACGGTGCCGCTCCGCCTGCGCGACGAGCAGGTCCTCGGCACCGTCACCCTCGTCTCGGCCGGCTCGGGCCGCCGGTTCTCCGAGAAGGATCTCGTGCTGGCCGAGCAGCTGGCCGCGCAGGTCAGCTCCGTCGTGATCCGGGCCCGGGCCTACGACCGCGAGCGTCGGATTTCGCACGAGCTCCAGCGGCACCTGCTGCCTGACGCCATCGCGCCCATCAACGGCTGGGACGTGGCCGCCCGCTACCACCCCGCCGCAGTCGGCCTGGAGGTCGGCGGCGACTGGTACGACGTCGTGCCGATCAGCGAGCACCACGTCGCCCTCGTCGTCGGTGACGTGGAAGGTCACGACATCGGGGCGGCCCGGATCATGAGCCGGTTGCGCCACACCCTCGGCCTCCTTCTCCTCGAAGAGCAGGCCCCCGGGAAGGCCCTGCAGCGACTCAACCGCGTCTGCCTGGCCGGCGTCGGGGGACGCCTGGCCACCGCCCTGGTGGGCGTCCTCGACATCACGTCCGGGTCCGTCTCCTTCTCCTCCGCCGGCCATCCCTCCCCCGTGCGCGTCGGATCGGGTCAGGCCGTCGAGCTCGCGGTGCCGCCGGGGCCACCTCTCGGCGTGCAGCACTGTGACTACAAGGACTACGAGTTCCACCTGGAGCGGGGCTGCCTGGTGATGTTCACCGACGGCCTGGTCGAGCGGCGTGGGAGCCGCCTCGACGAACGCTTCACCCTGCTGGAGTCGTCGTTGCGCGCCTCCCCGAGCAACGAGCCGGGCCGGGTGGCGGACTTCGTCATTGACGCCATGACCTCGGGCGCACGGAGCGCCGACGACATTGTCGTGCTCACGGCCCGCCGCCAGGAAGAGGACCCCGGACCGCCCTGAGCCCGGATACCGCTACGGGTCCGGACTTCGTAGTGTGACGGCGTGCAGAACGGGAGCGAGGCAGCCGTGGCGGCGCTGGTCGGTGCCCACATGCCCGTTCCCTGCCTGGACGGAGTCGAGCGCCCCTACCGCGATCTCGATTGCGCCGCCTCGACCCCTGCGTTGCAATCGGTGGCCGACCGGGTCAACGAATTCCTGCCCTGGTACTCGAGTGTCCACCGCGGCGCGGGCTACAAGTCACGACGCGCCACCGCCGCCTATGAGGAGGCCCGCGAGAGTGTGCACCGCTTCACGGGCCGGCCGTCCGGCGGGGACGACGTCGTGGTGCTGGTGCGCAACACGACAGAGGCCATCAACCAACTGGCCTACCGGCTGCGGCTGAGCCCCGACGACGTCGTCGCCACCACGGTGGTCGAGCATCACGCCAACCTGCTCCCCTGGGCCCGCGTGGCGACGCGGCGCTGGGTGGAGTGCGGGACGGCCGGCACCTTCGAGACCGCCGACGTCGTGCGCGTCCTCGACGACGGGCGCCGGCCGGCCCTGTTGGCACTCACCGGAGCATCCAACGTCACGGGCTGGCGGCCCCCGGTGGAGGAGATCTGTGCCGAGGCGCACGCGCGCGGCATCCCGGTCCTCCTCGATGCCGCCCAGCTGGCGCCCCATCGCCCTCTGCCCACCGGCCCCGATTTCGTCGCCTTCAGCGGGCACAAGCTCTACGCGCCATTCGGCGCCGGTGCGCTGATCGGCCCGCGGCAGGTCTTCGAGCACGGCGATCCGTTTCTCGCCGGCGGCGGCGCGGTGGACCTGGTCGACCTCGATGAGGTCATCTGGACGGATCCGCCCGAACGGGAGGAGGCCGGCTCGCCCAATGTCATCGGTGCCGTCGCCTTCGGCCAGGCCATGGACGACCTGGAGCGCATCGGCTGGGAGACGATCACGGCGCACGAGGACGTGCTGGCGGCGCGGCTCTACGAGGGCTTGCGGTCCATCGACGGTGTGCGCGTGCTCGGCCCGCGGTCCGAGTCCGAGTCCGAGTCCGAGTCCGGGCCCCGTGACGGGCTGGCGGTGGCGACGTTCACGCTGGACGGAATGCACCACGCCCTGGTGGCGGCCCGGTTGAGCGCCGAGTACGGGATCGGCGTCCGGCACGGGTGCTTCTGTGCCCATCCCTACCTCATCCGCCTGCTCGGGGTCGGCCGGGACGGCGTGGACCAGGCGCGCGCCGCGGTGCAGCGGGGCGATCGCAGCGCGATCCCCGGTGCCGTCCGGGCCAGCTGCGGATTGGGCACCTCCGACGACGACGTCGACGCTCTCCTCGACGCGCTGCGTGCTCTGGCCGCTGGCCAGCCGGCACCTGTCCCCTACGTGCAGGAAGACGTCACCGGCGACTTCTGGCCGCAGGGCGGGGCGGCCGGATGGCGCGTCGCTGACCGCCCGACCGGCGCAGCATGCGCACAGGGCTGAAGGCGCCCGTGCGGCACCGCCGGCTCCTGCTTCTGGCGCTCGTGGCGGTCCTGCCCGCGTTGGCCGCCTGCCAGAAGCCGATGGACGCCACGTCCACCCGCGACGTGGCCTGGGTGACGACCGGCGCCTCGGTGACGCTGCCGGGAACCGGCGTCACACCGGTCGACCTGGCCCGCCGGCATGTGCAGGCCAAGGTCACCGTGGGAAGCCTGCCCTCGGCGCTGGCCTACGCCCCTGGTGGCCGGGCGCTCCTCGTCGTGACGCAGGGCGACGACCGGTTGCACGAGATCGACACGGCGACACTGCAGGTGCTGCACGTGGTCGGCGTGGGAGTCGAGCCCGACGCCGTTGCCGTGGCCCCCGGCGGCAGCGACGGCAAGGGCGTGGCGCTCGTGGCCAACCTCGACTCCAACAGCGTCACCCCCGTGGACCTCGGCACCTGGCGCGCCGGCACGCCCATCGTCGTCGGGTCCGCACCGGTGGCCATCGCCGTGTCGGTGGCCGCCTCGGGCGCCGCCACGGCGTTCGTGGCCGATTCGGGAAGCAACGCGGTGACGCCGATCGACGTCGCCACCCTGCAGGCCGGCCCGGCCATCCCGGTCGGCCCCGCACCCCAGACCGTGGCCGCCGCACCGGGCGAGGTGCTCGTGGGCAACTTCGGGAACCGGACCCTCACCGCCATCAACCCGACGACGCTGCAGGCGGGCGGCACCATCGCCCTGCCGCTCAACCCGACCGGCATCGCCGTGGCGCCCTCGGGGAGCACGGCCTACGTCTGCGGCGGCGCCGGGTTGGTGCCGGTGAGCGTGGTCGGCCTGACGCTGGGCCCGCCGGTGGCGCTCCCCGATGTCGCACAGGGCATCGCCCTGAGCGCGGACGGCTCGACGGCCTGGGTCACCCAACAGGCGGGCACGCTGATCGCCGTCACGCTGGCGACCGGGAAGGTCGGCCTCCCACTGCACCTCGGCGGCCACCCCTCGGCCATCGTCATCGGCGCCGGCTGACCCGGCGCCGGCGCGGGCCGCGGCCGGCTCAGACGCTGTAGACGGCCCGGGCCCGGAAGCGCAGCGGCCGCTCCGTCAGCTCTTCCATGTAGTGGGCCGCCCATCCCGCGACACGCGCCACGGCGAACAGGGTGCGCCCGGTGTCGGGGGGCATGCCGGTGCCCCAGCTCAAGGCGGCGAGGGCGAGGTCGCAATTGGCCGGCGGCACATTGTGGGCGGCTGCCAAGGCGACGACGTCGTGCAGCATGGCCCGGCGCTCCTCGGTCAACAGCGGCTCGGCCAGGGTGCACAATGCATCGAAACGGGCGTCCCCGTTCTTGTAGACCGCGTGGCCGAAGCCGGGCAACCGACCCTGCTGGCGGAGCACGTCGTTCAGCGCGCGCGAGACGCCGTCGCGCTCGGCCACGACCAGGAGCTCATAGGCCTGCTGGCTGGCGCCACCGTGCAACGGGCCGGCCAAGGTGGCCAACCCGGCCAGCAGGGCGTCATAGGGATCCGAGCGCACCGAGGCAGCAAGACGCACGGCCATGGTCGAGGTGGCGAGCTCGTGATCGGCCATGAGGACCAGGGCGGCGTCCACGGCGGCCGTCGGCAACGTCGCGGCCGATGCGGTCAGACGGGCGGAGAGCCGTGCCGCCAGGGGGACGTCGGGCCCTTCCCCCTGGGGTGTCGGTCCCACCACATCGGTCAGTGCGGCGGCGGCGCGGCGGGCGGCGCGGGCGACCGCGGCCGGACGGAGGTCGGCCCGCAGGGGATCCGTCGCCCCGCACAGCACCAGCGCCCAACGCATGCGCTCGAGCGTGGCCGTGCGCGGCAGCGGGCAGGACCCCAGCTCGGGGGCGGTCCAGTCCCCGACCTCCTCGGACTGCCACAACAGCTCGGCCACCTCCTCGAAGCTGTGCGTCCGGGCCAGGTCCGTGGCGGGCCGGCCCCGGTAGATCGGGCCGAGCCGCTGGTCGAGCTGCGTGACCCCGGTGGTGATGGTGGCGAGGCGGGTGGCCGTCTGGCGCCCGCCCCGGCTGCGCGCCGCCAAGGCCTCGATTTCGTCCAGGTCGAAGAGGCTCCCCCGCCGGAGGGGGTCGGGATGGGACTCCAGCAGGCCCCGGCTGACGTAGGCGTAGAGCGTCGGGACCTTTACCCCGAGCCGCCGGGCTGCCTCCTCGGTGGTGAGCATCCGATCCACATCCGGCATCTTACATTGACTTGATCAACATTTACAGACGCAGGGAAAGAGCGTCATAGTGGCTGGTATGGAAACCATCGTGCGTGATCTCATGACCTCCCCCGCGGTGACGTGCGCCGACGACGAGACCCTGGCCGGGGCGGCCCGAGCCATGCAGCAGGCCGCGACCGGCTCGGTGGTGGTGACCGATGACGGCAAGGTCGTCGGCATCCTCACCGAGCGCGACCTGCTGCGGTCGGCGGCCGGCGAAGGGACTCCGGGCGGTGAGGAGGTCCGCTTCTGGATGACCTCCCGCCCCGACGTGCTGAGCCCCGACGAACGCGCCGACGCGGCGTGGGCCAGCCTGACCTCGCACCACTACCGCCACCTGCCGGTGGTCGAGGGTGGCCGCTGTGTGGGGGTCGTGTCGCTCCGCGATCTCATGGCGGTGGCACGGATCCGGCCTGCCGGCGAGGAGAGCGGCGACGTCCCGGCGGGGCTCGAAGGTGTGGTGGTGGCCGAGACGACCATCGGCGACGTGCGGGGCAAGGAGGGTTTCTTCCACTACCGGCAGTACTCCGCCGTCGAGCTGGCCGAGAAGCGCTCGCTCGAGGACGCCTGGCATCTCCTGTTCCGCGGCGAGCTCCCCGATGCGACCGCCGCTGCCGCGTTCGCGGCGGAAGTGCGACAGCGCCGCGCCCTCCCGCCCGGTCTCGACACTGTGCTGCCGGCTGTCTGCCGGCGCGGCGCGCCACTCGACGTGCTGCGGACCGCCGTGTCGCTCCTCGGCGCCGAGCTCGGCTGGCGTCCGACCCACGACATCGGTCCCGAGGAACTGGCCGACCAGGCGCTCGGCCTCTGCGCGGTGGTGCCGACGATCCTGGCCGCCGCGCACCGGTTGCGCGGAGGCAAAGCGCCCGTCGAGCCGCGTGACGACCTGGGCTTTGCCGCCAATTACCTCTTCATGTTGACCGGCAGCGAGCCCCGGCCCGAGCACGCCCGGGCCATAGAGCAGTACATGATCCTGACGATCGACCACGGATTCAACGCGTCGACGTTCACCGCACGCGTGGTCACGTCCACCGGTGCCGACCTCGGTGCGGCCATTGTGGCGGCCATCGGCGCGTTGTCGGGCCCGCTGCACGGCGGCGCGCCGAGCCGGGCTCTCGACATGCTCGATGCCATCGGCACGCCCGACCGCGCCGAGGCTTTCATCCGCGCCGCCGTCGAAGGCGGCGACCGCATCATGGGCTTCGGTCACCGCGTCTACAAGACCGACGATCCGCGCTCGCTCCTGCTGCGCTCGGTCTCCGCATCGCTGGGAGGACCCCTGGTCGAGTTCTCCCAGTCGGTCGAGCGCACCACGGTCGACGTGCTGGCCGAACTGAAACCGGGACGCCAGCTCTACACGAACGTCGAGTTCTATGCGGGTGTCGTCATGCACACCTGCGGGATCCCCCGTGAGATGTTCACCCCGACCTTCGCGGTGGGGCGCGCCATCGGGTGGAGCAGCCACGTCATGGAGCAGGCCGCCCACAACCGCCTGATCCGTCCGGCCGCCCGCTACGTGGGGCCACCCCCGCCCCAGCCGGTCCCGCTGCCCGGGCACTGAGCAGGCGAGGTCCGGGTTCCCGGGCGAACCGTGCCCTGCCCTCTCCGAGCGAAACCCGACTAATATCGTCAGGGTTCAACGGTTCAGGATGGAGCAGACGATGGGACCCGACACCACTGCAGCCGGCACCACCTCAACCGGTGTCACCTCAGCCGGCGGCACCAGCCGGATGCGTGCCCTCTTCTCGTTCCCCAACCCGGTCAACGAGGTCTCGGCCCGCCTGGTGGCGGCCGGCGTCGTCGTCATGTGCGTGCTCACCATCGCCCTCGACCTGCGCTGGGCCACCATTGTGATCGCCTACGGCTTCGTGGCCCGGGTGCTGACCGGCCCGACCCTCAGCCCGCTCGGTCAGTTCGTCACGCGCGTCGTCACACCGCGCCTCGGGATCGCCGAGCGCCCCGTAGCCGGGCCGCCCAAGCGCTTTGCCCAAGGCATGGGTGTGGCCTTCTCCGTGACTGCACTCGTGCTGACCGGCCTCGGCTTCTGGACGGCCGCCGAGGTCTTCCTCGGCCTGCTGACCGCGGCGGCGCTCCTGGAGTCGGCCTTCGGCCTCTGCCTCGGATGCAAGGCTTTCGCCATCCTCATGCGTGTCGGCGTGGTGCCCATGGAGGTCTGCGAGCGTTGCAACAACATCTGGGGTGCCCCCGGAGCCACGGCCTAGCTACGGCGGCAGCCGCGGGCGGACCGTTCAGTCGTCGTAGATGAGGACGCCTCGGATGTTCTTGCCGTCCCGCATGTCCTGATAGCCCTGATTGATGTCGCCGAGCTTGTAGGTGTTCGTGATCATGGAGTCCAGGTCGAGCTGCCCGTTCCGGTAGAGCTTCAGCAGCTTGGGGATGTCGGCGTGAATGTTGGCCGAGCCGAAAATGCTACCGACGACCTGCTTCTCGTAGATCGTCAGCAACATGAGGTTCATGGTGACGGCGGTCTCGTTGAACGGGTGGATGTTGGTGACCACGACCCGGCCCCGCTTGGCGGCCAGGTTGAGGATGGAGTCCATCAGGGCGCCGGAGCCGACACCCATGGCGCAGATCACCTTGTCGCACATGTGACCCCAGGTCTCCTGGTGGATCAGGCCGAAGGCCTCCTCAATGGATGACGCCGTGTGCGTCGCCCCGAAGGTGGGCGCCAGGTCGCGCTTGAGCGGGATGGGATCGATGGCGAAGATCGTCTCGGCGCCGGCGAGACGGGCTCCCTGCACGGCGGAGGCACCGATGCCCCCGATGCCGATCACAGCCACGTGGTCGCCGGGCCGCACGTCGGCCGCGTAGACGGAGGAGCCCCAGCCGGTGGTGACGCCACAGCCCACCAGGCAGGCCTTGTCGAGCGGGATGTCGTCGAGGATCTTGACGCAAGAGGCCTGGTTGACGACGGTGTAGGGAGCAAACGTGCCGAGGCAGACCATGGTCGAGACGTCCTGCCCGCGGGCGTGGTGGCGCACCGTGCCGTCCAGCTGCTTGCCCGTCATGAGGATGCCACCGACATCACAGAGGTTCGAGTGGCCTGTGGCACAGGGCGGACACTTCCCGCAGGCGGGGACGAAGCCCAGCACGACGTGGTCTCCCGGGACCAGGCCCGTCACGCCGGGACCCACCTCCTCGACCACGCCGGCGCCCTCGTGACCGCCGATGATGGGAAGCGGCACGGGCATGTCGCCGGTCAGCAGGTGCTCGTCGGAATGGCACATGCCCGAGGCCGCCAGCTTGATGAGGACCTCGCCCTCCTTCGGCGGGTCGAGCTCAATGGGCTCGACACTCCACGCCTCACGGTCCCACAGAACGGCTGCTTCGGTTTGCACGGTCCCTCCCACAATCTGGCCTGACGACCGTTCACGCTAATGGGTGCCGTTGCGGGCGTGCTCCGCGCCGCCTGGTGACGAGGCCGAGAGGTGAACCCGCCCTGGGTGATCAGCCGGAAGGATCAGACGGTGCCGTGCAGCATCTCTATCCGGCGAGCCAAGTTGACGGCGTGATCGCCGATCCGCTCGTAGAAGCGGGCCAACAGGGTGACCTGCGCGCCGATAGGAGTGGGCATCGTCCCGGCAGCGACTTCACCCGTCAGCCGGTCGTGCAGGATGTCGATCTCCTCGTCGTCCTCGGACAGCGACGCCGCATTGGCGACTCGATCCCCGTACGCGTCGGCGGCGGCACGCCACATCTCGAGAGCGACCTCGGCCATCCGCTGCACGATGCCCCGGCTGAGCGGACTCATTTCCGCCCCCAGGTTGCTGGCGGCCCGTTGGGCGATGTGCTCTGCCAGATCGCCGCTGCGCTCCAGCTCAGGGACGATGAGCAGGACGCCGACCAGGTGCCGCAGCGTGGTTGAAGGCAGCGGTTCGCTCCCCAACCGCTCCCATACCAAGAGCTCGACCTCTGCCGTGAGGTCGTCGATCGCCTGATCGCCTTCGACCACGTTCATGGCGGTCGAGACGTCGTTGCTCAGGAGCGCCTCTGTCGCACCGGCCAAAGCCTCGGAGACGAGCGCGAACAACTGGGCCATGCGGACCTCGACGGGGTCGATCTCGTCCTGTGCGGGCTCCATGGTCACGGTACGTTACCTGGGCAGATAACCCAACCGTCACGAAACGTTCGCGGAACGTTCACCTTCGGGCCGCCGCCTGTGCGCAGGCCCGTGGCCATTGGCCCCGGAGACCGGCGGAGTGCGTCAGCTCCGCTTCTTGGCGACCTTCTTGGCGGGCGTGGCCTTCTTCTTGGCGGCCTTCTTGGCCACGGTTGCCTTGCGCTTGGCGGCGGTGGTCTTCTTGGCCGCCGTCTTCTTGGCGGCGGTGGTCTTCTTGGCCGCCGTCTTCTTGG
>Ga0302154_10000209_pt1 | contig 57698 bp, 48 predicted proteins | sample I_Bog_N2_3_FD_193507 | JGI IMG/M metagenome (GOLD analysis project Ga0302154, IMG submission 193507) | Peat permafrost microbial communities from Stordalen Mire near Abisko, Sweden - I_Bog_N2_3 | ecosystem: Environmental > Terrestrial > Soil > Wetlands > Peat | place: Sweden: Abisko, Stordalen... | reverse complement strand
GCCGAGCTGGCGCCCTTCAAGTGCCCGCGCCAGGTGCGCCTGATAGAGGCGCTGCCGCGCAATGCGCTGGGCAAGGTGGTCCGGAGCGAGCTGCGCTGACCCGACCGGGCCGTGGAGCGCTCCGGCGCCTGCGGTAGCGTGCAGCCATGGCAACCTTCCTCATGCTCTCCACGGTGGGCCCGGACGGTGCGGCGACCCTGACCGAGAACCCTGACCGCCTCAAAGCCGTGAATGCCGAGGTGGAGGCCATGGGCGTGCGGGTCGTGGCGCAGTGGGCCTTGCTCGGCCAGTACGACTTCTGCACCGTGCTGGACGCCCCGGACGAGACCACCATGGCCCGAGTGTCCCTGGTCCTGGGCTCACGCGGCACGCTCAAGACGCTCACACTTTCGGCCATCCCGATCGACGACTACATCGAAGGCGTGCTGAGGGTGCAGAAGGGCTGAGGCCTCAGTGCCACCAGAACCCCTGACGCGACCGCTCGCGCCGCACGTCGTCCCGTGAGAACAGCTCGCCCAGGACGCTCCCGTCGGACATGCGGCGGATGCGGTACCCCTCGCCGGTGACCTCGGCGATCTCGAAGCCGCGCACCCAGGTGCCCTGGAAGCGGTTGCGCACATCCACCTTTGTCCCCGGCAACAGCGGCGACCGCGTCTGTGCATCCGCCGTTCCTTCCCCGCCCGTGTCCACGCCCCCATCGTACGAGGCGGGCGCGCGGGTGACCCGATGACGGTCTGTTCCCCCGACCTCAAGGAGGAACGCCGTCTGCGCTCCGAGGGCTACGAGTCGGTCGCCGGCCTCGACGAGGTGGGTCGCGGTGCCTGGGCCGGCCCGCTGACCGTCGGCGTCGCCGTCGTGCGACCCCGCGTGCAGCTGCGGTCCATGCCGGTCTGGCTGCGGGACTCCAAAATGCTGAGCGAAGCACGCCGCGAGGAGATCTTCGACGCAGTCGGTGGGTGGTGCCAGGCCTGGTCGGTCGGGCACGCTTCCCCCCTGGAGTGTGACGAGTGGGGAATGACCGAGGCGCTCCGGGTGGCGGCACGTCGCGCCCTGGCCGGCCTCGGTGCCTCGCCCCAGGCTGTGCTCGTCGACGGGCCGGTCGACCTGTTGCGCCACTCCGAGGATCCCTTCGAGGGAGTGGTGCGGCCCGTCGTCGACGGGGACGCCAAATGTGCGTCGGTAGCGGCTGCCTCGGTCCTGGCCAAGGTCGTGCGGGACCGGCTCATGCGCCAGGAGGCGGACCACTTCCCGGCGTATGCCTTCGAGAGGAACAAGGGCTACCCCTCGCCGATCCACCAGGCGGCCCTGCGGGGATACGGGCCCTCGTCGATCCATCGCCGGAGCTGGGCCTATGTCCGTGACCTCCCGTGGTGCGGGCAGGGCCACTTCGTCCGCTCAGACGACGGTGGAGACCTCGGCGAAGTGGCAGGCGACCGGGTGTCCCTGGCCGCGGTCGACCAGGGCCGGCTCTTCGGTGGCACAGATCTCCTGCGCCTTCCAGCAGCGGGTGCGGAAGCGGCAGCCCGAGGGCGGTGACTGCGGGCTCGGCACATCGCCTTCGAGGACGATGTGCTTGCGGGCCCGCTCGGCCCTGGGGTCGGGAATGGGCACCGCCGAGAGCAGCGCCTGGGTGTAGGGGTGCGCCGGCCGGTCGTAGACGTTGGCTCGGTCACCGATTTCGACGATCTTGCCCAGGTACATGACGGCGACCCGGTCGGAGATGTGCCGGACCACCGAGAGGTCGTGCGCAATGAACAGGAATGCGACGCCCAGTTCTTTCTGCAGGTCGTCGAGCAGGTTGACGACGCCGGCCTGAATGGAGACGTCGAGCGCGGACACTGGCTCGTCCAGGACCAGCAGCTTGGGTTGGAGTGCCAGGGCCCGGGCGATGCCGACTCGCTGGCGCTGACCCCCGGAGAACTCGTTGGGGTAGCGATTGGCGTGGTAAGGCTCGAGGCCCACCAGCTTGAGCATCTCGGCTACGCGCGCCTGTATGGCTGTTCGGTCGCGTATGCCGTGTATCTGCAGCGGCTCGGCAATGGCCTGGCCGATGGCCAGCCGAGGGTCGAGCGAGGCGAACGGGTCCTGGAAGACCACCTGCATGTCCCGCCGCACCTTCCGCATGTCGGTAGTGCTCAGGCCGGTCAGCTCGGTCCCCTCGAACTTGACCGAGCCCGACGTCGCCTTGGTCAGCTGCAGCACCGCTCGTCCGGTGGTCGACTTCCCGCACCCCGACTCGCCGACGAGGCCCAGGGTCTCCCCGGGGTTGATGCTGAAAGAGACCCCCGAGACCGCATGGACGGCCCCGACGCGGCGGCGCACGAACGTGCCGCTGCGCAATGGGAATTCCTTGACCAGGTCGGTTACTTCCAGCAGGGGCGATTCGGTGGCGGGCGCCGCGCCCTCGGTCCCGACCGCGGGCACCGTCATACGATCACGTTGTCCACGACGCCGTCGGAGAAGACCTTCCCGTGGTCGCCGCGACCGACGGCCTCGGCAAAGTGGCAGGCGGCCCGGTGCTCGCCCAGGGCCGAGTTCACCGATGGGACCACGACGAGCTCGGGTTCGGTCTCGCGGCAGATGTCGGCGGCGAGGGGGCAGCGGGCGGCGAACGGGCAGCCCGTGCGGTCTCCGAGCATGGAGGGCGGGGAGCCCGGGATCTGTCGCAGGCGTTCGGTGCCGTCGCTGTCGAGCCGCGGCAGTGAGCCGAGCAGGCCCAGGGTGTAAGGCATGGAAGGCCGGTAGAAGACGTCCTCGGCGGTCCCGATCTCGACCGGGCGCCCGGCGTACATCACGAGGACGCGATCGGCCAGACCGGCGATGACCCCGAGGTCATGGGTGATCAGCAGCAGCGCAGCACCGGTCTCCGCCATCGCTGTCTTGAGCGAGTTCAACACCTGGGCCTGCACCGTGACGTCGAGCGCGGTGGTGGGCTCGTCGGCCAGAATCACCTCGGGGTCGTTGGCCATGGCGATGGCGATGACGGCCCGCTGGCGCATGCCACCTGAGAATTCGTGCGGGTAGTTGTCGACCCGCTCCGCCGGATTGGGAATGCCGACCATGGCCAGCAGCTCAATGGCGCGGGCCATGGCCGCGTCCTTGGAGATGTCCTGGTGGGCCAGGATCGCCTCGGTGATCTGCCACCCGATGGTGTAGACGGGGTTCAGCGAGGTCATCGGGTCCTGGAAGATCATGGCGATGCCGGTGCCCCGCACCTTGGTCAGCTCTTTCTCCTTTAGCGTGAGGAGATCGTCGCCGCCAAAGCGGATGGAACCGCGTACGTTGGCGCCCTTGGGGAGCAAACCCATGGTGGCCAGGGCGGTCACCGACTTGCCCGAGCCCGACTCGCCGACAATGCCCAGGACCTCTCCGGGCGCGAGGGAGAGGTCCACACCGCGCACGGCGTGGACCACACCGTCCTTGGTCGGGAAGTCGACTTCCAGATGCTCGACCTGCAGGGTGGGCTCGGTCATCAGGCCCTGACCCGGCTCTTCTTGGGGTCGAAGGCCTCACGCAGGCCGTCGCCGATGAGGAAGATCGACAGGATGAGGATGATCAGGAAAACGACGGGGAACACGAAGAGCCACCATTCGGTGGTGGCCGAGTCCTGACCCTGGTCCACCAGCAGCCCCAGTGACACGTTCGGTGGCTGTACGCCCAACCCCAGGAATGACAGCGTGGACTCGAAAATAATGCTGAGGGCGACCGTGAGGGTGGCGTTGACGATGATGGGCCCGACTGCGTTGGGCAGCATGTGCTTGACGATGATGCGCCGGTTGGTCGCGCCCAGCGCCCGCGAGGCTTCCACGAAGTCACGCTCGCGCAACGACAGGAAGTCGGCCCGCACCAGGCGGGCGACGTAGGTCCACGACAGCAGGCCGATGATGATGGCCAGGCCCAGCCAGTTGTCGGACTCCTTGGACAGCTTGTTGGCCAGCACGATCAGCACCGCCAGCACAGGGAGCACCAGGACGAGGTCGACGAAGCGCATCAGGAGCGAGTCGACCCAGCCCCGGTAGAAGCCCGCGATGGCGCCGATGGTGACACCGATGAGGGTGGCCATGGCCGCCACGGTCAACGCGATCTCAATGTCCTTCTCGACGCCGGCCATGACCTGGGCGAACATGTCGTTCCCGATGGCGTTGGTGCCGAACGGGTTCGACCACGAGGGCGGGTCGTTCAGGTTGTTCGTGATCGAGGTGTAGCTGTACTGCCAGAAGTGGCCGACCAGCACGGACGAAATGGCGAGGAGGGCGAACACGCAGAGCCCGATCATGCCCATGCGCTGGTGGAGGAAGCGCCCGAGAAGGATCCGCCATTGGCTCTTTGCCTCACCCGACATCCCGTAGGCGTCGGCCCCTCCGAGCTCGACGCCGGCCCCGGCGCCGGCCAGGGTGTGCGCGCCGGCCTCGACCGTCGCCACGCGCTCGGGCGTCTGAATCACGAAGTTCTCGTTGCCAGTCGGATCAGCCATAGCGGATTCTGGGATCGAGCACGCCATAGAGGATGTCGGCGAGCAGGTTGAAGAGGATGACGAAGGTCGCGGTGACGAGGAGGTAGGCCAACATGACGTTTACGTCGAGGTTGGTCACGCCCGTCAGGTACCACTGCCCGAGTCCCTGCCACCCGAAGATGATCTCGGTGATGATGGCACCGCCGAGCACGGCGGCGAAGTCGAGGGCCACGACCGTCGTCACGGGGATGAGCGCATTGCGCAGGACGTGGCGGACGAGGACGCGGCGCCGGCTGAGGCCCTTGGCCCGAGCCAGGCGCACATGGTCGGCGTCGAGGGTCTCAATCATGGACGAGCGCTGGTAGATCGCCCATGAGCTGTACGAAATGAGGATGAGCGTCAGGACCGGTAGCGCGGTGTGTTCGGCGTAGTCGGGGAGCCGGCTGAGAAACGACCCGCTGAGCGTCGGGCTCTGCTCGCCGTCGGTGTAGAAGATGGTCGTCCCGAGGTGCTGGTTGATCGGGATCGCCACGAACTCCTTGAGGGCGAGCCCGAGGACGAACACCGGGGTCGCCAGCAGCACGAAGTTGGTGACCGTGATGGCGTGGTCGGTCAGCTTGTTCTGGCGCACTGCGGCCAGGACGCCCATGAAGATGGCCACGAAGATGGCGATGATCGTGGCGATGACCACCATGCGCAGGGTGACGAAGAGATGCGACGTCATCTGGGACGCCACGTCCTGGCCGTTGATGGTCGAGCCGAGGTTGCCGTGGAGGACGCCGGTGAACCAAATCCAGTAGCGCTGCCACAGCGGGTCGTTGAGGTGCAACAGGTTCTCCCGGGCCACGATGGTGGAGTGGGGGATGTGGGGGTTGGCGTTGAGGAGCGCCAGGGGGTTGCCCGAGCTGGCGACGAGGAGGAAGACGAAGATCGTCGCGAAGAAGAGGACGACGATGCTGATGAGCAGGCGCCTCATGATGTAGGCGAACATGGGCGGAGTTTAGGTGGGGCAGTGCGAACGCAGAGGGAGGGGCCGACCGGAGCCGACCCCTCCCTTTTTCGCGTTCGCCCAATCGGCTACGAGCCGATGGTCCAGTTCTCGGCGTTCCAGGTGACCCCGGTGCTCGAGGTGTTCGGGACGACGCCCTTGAGGCTGTTGGACCAGGCCCAGAACACGGGCTGCTGGTACAGAGGCAATGTCACCATGTTCTGCCATAGGGCGGCGTCGGCCTTGTTGTAGTCCTCGATCTCCTGGGACTGGCTCGGCGCCGCGGAGCCAGATGCCAACAGCTTGTCGATCTCCGTGCTGGCCGAGTGCGTCCAGTTCTCGCCGCACATCGTTGCGTTGGTGTACGAGCAGTAGATGGGCTGGTTCCCGGAGATGAACGGCGTGCTCACCCAGGCGAACTCGCCGATCTGGTAGGCGCCGGTCGGCAGGTTGGTCCCGAAGAAGGTGTTGGCGTCGTAGTTCTGGATGTTGAGCTTTATCCCGATCGCCTTCATCTGGGCCTGGAAGAGCTCCTCCGTCTCGGCGCGGATGCTGTTGCCCGTCGTCGACTGGATGGTGAAGGTCAGTGGCTGGCCCTTCTGCGGCCCGTAGTTGGGCTCGAAGTAGCCGTTCACCTTCTTGAAGCCCAACTCCTTGAGCAGGCTGATCGACTGGCTCGGGCTGTAGGCGTAGCTCGTGCCCTTGTAACCCGCTTGGGTCGGCATGAGCATGCGGCTGCCGAGCGGCGTGACGCTCTTGGAGATTTCACCGACGGTGCGGGCGATGATCGCCTGACGGTTCACGCCATGGGCGATGGCCTCGCGCACCTGCACCTTGGCCAGGTACGGGTCGGCCTGGTTGAAGTCGAAGTGCTCGAACTGGAGACCCGGCTGCGTCACCTTCGTCGTGTTCGGCACCTGGCTGGCCGTCTGCACGATGGAGAGGTTCAACGAGGTCGGGTTGAAGATGTCGATCTCCTTGTTCTGCAAGGCCGGCACCAACTGGCTGTCGTCGGAGAAGAACTGGAAGACGAGCTTGCTGAGCTTGGCCGGCGTGCCCCAGTAGGTGGGGTTCCGCGTCAGGACCAGTGACTGGTTCGCGTTGTAGCTCTGAATCTTGAACCAGCTGCCCGAGATGACCTGGGCCGGACCGGCGAAGCCGGTGTTCCAGCCGACCGTCCGGGCGATGTGGGCCGGGACGATGTTGCCGAACAGGCTGCGCCAGTCGGAGAATGAGGGCTTGAAGGTCACTGTGATGGTGCGACCGTTCGGGCACAGGCCGACGTTGCGGTCAGCCGTGCTGCCGGCGGCGCAGGCAGCACCACCCGAGGGGGCGGAGCCCACGACGGACGAGATTTGGTTGTACCCGGCGCTCGAGGCGACGTCGTAGGGCTGGTTGCCGACGTCGGTGTAGGCGGGGTTGGCGCTCTGCGCCTGCCAGTTGTAGATGAAGTCGTCGGCGGTGATCGGCGTCCCGTCGGACCAGACGGCCTTGGGATTGAGTTTGTACACGACGGTCTGGGGGCTGGTGCTGGTCACCGTGGCGCTCTCCAGCAGCTGGTTGTTCAGCACTGGCTGGAGCTTGTTGTTCACGATGAAGGCCTGGGGCCACACCATGTTCATGATCTCCTGGAGGACGAACTCCGACGCGGCCGAGGTGTTGATGTTGAACCCGGCCAGGTTCTCGTCGAGCGCCATGGTGGCCGTGCCGCCGGACGATGACGTCTTCGATGCCGCGCTGCTCGGCGTCGGCGCCACCGCGATGACCGACACGGACAGTGCCGCTGCCGCCATGGCGGCAAAGGCCGACCGCTTCAAGTACCCCTTGAGTCGCATTGTGCTCCCTTGCTTGTCGGTCGCCCCGGTGACGGCCGATGTATTGCGCCTCCGCAGTGCAACGTCCACTGTGAATGTCGGAAGATGGTCGTAAATGTAATGCAATTGCCATATTCGTTTCTGTCAACCCCCAAAGAAATCCTGCAGAAACACGCAAGCCAGCATCCCGATCCGGTGCGCAGCGCCCGTTTACACACCATTCCTGCGCGTGGGGGAAATCTGACGCGTCAGACAGTACCTGAGAGCGAGCTGAGAGGTTCCTGCGTGATCTGTGAATCTGACCGTTAAATTAGGCCCAGCCGATGGTCTATGTCCTTGCCGTACTGGCAGCCCTCTCCAACGCGCTGACCAGCGTGTTCCAACGCTTGGGCGTCGAAGACGCCCCTGCAGAGTCCACCATGCGCCTGAGTCTGATGGCGCACGCCATCCGTCGTGGTGTGTGGCTTTTGGGTTTCGGTTTCATGATCTGCGCATTTCTGCTGCAGGCCTTCGCTCTGCACATCGGGCGACTCTCTGTGGTGCAACCGATCCTGACGATGGAATTGCTTTTCCTCGTTTTCATCCTCGGGACCTACTTTCGTTTCTCCATCTCCATCCGCGAATGGGTGGGCGCCGGCGCCATCGCCCTGGGGCTCTCGGGCTTTCTCTTCTTCGCCGACCCGGGTGGCGGGGAGCAGACGCCCACCAATCTGGGCTGGATCGTGGTCGGCGGTTGTGCCAGCGCGTTGATCGTCCTCACGGTGGTGGCCACCCGCTACGGCCCGCGCTGGTGGAAGGCGGCCATGTTCGGCAGCGCGGCAGCCATCTCCTTTGCGTTCACGGCCGCCCTGATCAAGGTGGTGAGCGACTACGCGGCGAACGACTGGGTGACCATGTTCGTGCATTGGCAGACCTACGGCGTCATCGTGTTCGGCCTGGCCGGCCTTTTCTTGACCCAGAACGCTTTCCACGCCGGCCCGCTGGCCGCTTCGCAGTCGACCCTGGTCTTGGTCGATCCGCTTGTCAGCATCTGCATCGGCATCGCCCTTTTCGGCGACTCCTTGCGGACGTCCGGCCCCTACGGCCCGCTCGAGGCACTCTCGCTCCTCGTGATGTTCATGGGAGCCGTGTTCCTCTCACACTCGCCGTTGATCACGGGCATTCGGAGCGAAGGCAAGGGTGCCGAGTACGACGACCTGCTGTCGCGACGCCTCAAGCACCCCCACGAGGTCGACCAGGAAGCGGTGAGCGAAGGCGGCCTGCCGCCTTTCTCGTCGGCCTGATCAGCCCGCCGGCTCTCCGGCCCGTTCCACCACGCGCCGCACCAGGGCGGCGAACTGATCCGGGTGCGACAGGTGTGCGCCATGCTGAGCGTTGGCGATTTCGTAGACGACGGCACCGGTGACGTTGTCACCCAGCCAATCGACCGTCCGCCGGTGGTGTGCCGCCGATGTCGGGCCGCCCCGGCCGAAGAGCGTGGGCACGTCCAGCGAGGTGACGTCGAAGGGAGGGTTCGTGCGCCGCATGGCGCGCAGGTCGGCCACCAGTGCCGGGCCGTCAGCCCGTCTCTGCGCCCGGCCGTCCTCGGTCAGGCGGGCCCAGGAGCCTGTGCCGACCATGCGTCCGAAGAAGCGTTCGACCTCCTCACCCGGATCGTCGGACAGCGGTGGCCACGTGGCCCCCTCCTGCGCACCCTGGCGCCGGAAGCCCAGCCACGGCATGGGCGGCTCGAATGCTCCGATGGAGTCGAAGGCCCGGGGCTGCGCCAGCGCGGCGCCGATCACCACGTCGCCACCCAGGCTGTGCCCGATGGCTACCACCGGGGCGCTGCCGGCCTCGGCGCGCGCCGTGTCGGCAATGGCGAGCAGATCATCGATATGTCCCCGGAGGTCCACGACCCCACCGTCCCGGGAGCCTTGGTAGCCCCTCCGGTCGTAGGCGATCGTGGAGAACTCGGGGAGCCGGCGCATCACACGCCGGAAGCTGTCACCGCGGTCGAGCGAGCCGTGGACGAAGACAACCGTGGCGGCGCCGGGCGCCGCGGCCGGCCGCGCGGTGAAGTGAAGGGCGGCCGGGAAGGTCATGGGCAGGGCAGACGCTATCCGGACTGCCCATGAGACCCGATCGCCGCCGGTAGGGTTGCAGCATGACCCAGTTCGGCGGCTCAGGAGGCTCATTCGGGCCCAACGCCTGGCTCGTCGACGACATGTACGACCGTTTCCTGGCCGATCCCGACTCGGTCAGCGAGAGCTGGCGGGAGTTCTTCGCCGACTACCGCCCCGCCCCGGTCCCTGCACCGCAACCCCAAGCGCAGGCACCGGCACCGGCCGTGTCGACCGCGCCCCAGCCCGGGGCCACCGTCCCGGTGGCCGCCGACCCGGCTCCACGTCTCTCCGTTCCGGCGGAGCAGGAGGAGGCCACCCCGCTGCGCGGCGCGGCCTCGCGGATCGTGGCCAACATGGAAGCCAGCCTGAGCGTGCCCACGGCGACCAGCGTGCGGACGGTGCCGGCCCGCCTCCTCGAGGTGAACCGACTCATCCTGAACAACCAGTTGGCCCGGACCACGGGGGCCAAGGTCAGCTTCACGCACATCATCGGCTACGCCGTTGTGCGCGCCTTGCTCGACGTCCCCGCGCTGAATGCGGCCTTCGTGGCTGATGCGGACGGGAAGGGCAAGCCGGGCGTCATCCACCACAAGCACGTGGGCCTGGGCCTGGCCGTGGACCAGCAGAAGAGTGACGGGAGCCGCACGCTGCTCGTGCCGTGCATCAAGGATGCCGATGCGCTCGACTTCCGCTCCTTCGTCCTCGCCTACGAGGACCTCGTGCGCAAGATCCACACCAACAAGATCGGCCCCGACGACTTCGCCGGCACGACCGTTTCCCTGACCAACCCCGGGACGCTCGGCACGGTGCAGTCCGTGCCGCGTCTCATGCCGGGGCAGGGCGCCATCATCGGCGTCGGCGCGCTCGGCTATCCGGCTGGTTTCGAGGCGGCCGATCCCCGCGTGCTGGCCCAGCTGGGCCTCGGCAAGGTGGTGACGCTCACCTCCACTTACGACCATCGCATCATTCAGGGCGCCGAGTCAGGCCTGTTCCTCGGCCGCGTCGCCGCCCTGATCACCGGTGCCGACGGCTTCTACGACGACCTGTTCGAGTCCATGGGCGTGCCCTACGAGCCGGTCCGGTGGCAGGTGGACAACAATGCCGGCGCCGGCAGCGAAGAGGCAGAGCACCAGCGCCTGGTGAAGCAGGTGCACGTGCAGACGCTCATCAACATGTACCGGGTGCGTGGCCACCTCATCGCCCACCTCGATCCGCTCGACGCGGAGCCTCCCCACATCCACCCCGAGCTCGACCCCATGACCTACGGGCTCACGATCTGGGACCTGCCGCGTCAGTTCGTCGCCGACGGCCTGGCCGGGCGCGACGTGGCGACCCTCGACGAAATCCTTCACGTACTGCGCGACGCCTACTGCCGGACGCTCGCCATCGAATACATGCACATTCAAGATCCTGAGCAGAAGCGCTGGATACAACAGCACGTCGAGGGCCAGCCGGCGACCCTCAACATTGAGGAGCAACGGCACATCCTCGGTCGGCTCAACGCCGCCGAGGTGTTCGAGCGCTTCCTCCACACGCGCTACGTCGGGCAGAAGAGGTTCGGTCTCGAGGGAGCGGAATCGACCATCGTCCTCTTGGACGCGCTGCTCGACGCCGCGGCGGGCTCAGGCGTGGCCGAGGTCGTGATGGGCATGGCTCACCGCGGTCGCCTCAACGTCTTGGCCAACATCGTCGGGAAGTCGTACCGCGAGATCTTCGAGGAGTTCGAGGGCAACCTCGACCCCGAGTCGGTGCAGGGCTCGGGTGACGTCAAGTACCACAAGGGCGCCCGCGGGATGTTCCACGGCACGGCGGGGGAGGAGCTCCCCATCACCTTGGCGTCCAACCCCTCGCATCTCGAAGCGGTCGACCCGGTTGTCGAGGGCATGACGCGGGCGAAGCAGGACAGGATTTCCCCGCCCACCGATGGCACCCCCGCCGCGGCAAAGGACGGTCTCGACGGATTCCCGTGCATGTCCGTGCTGGTCCACGGCGACGCCGCCTTCGCCGGTCAGGGAGTCGTGGCCGAGACGCTCAACCTGTCCGGCCTTTCCGGCTACCGCACCGGCGGCACGGTGCACGTGGTCATCAACAACCAACTCGGCTTCACCACGGCACCGGCATCGGCCCGGAGTTCGGTCTACCCGACCGACGTGGCGAAAATGGTGCAGTCCCCGATCTTCCATGTGAACGGTGACGACCCCGAGGCGTGCGTGCGGGCGGCCCGGCTGGCCTTCACGTTCCGCCAGACCTTCCACAAGGATGTCGTCATCGACCTCGTCTGCTACCGCAAGCACGGGCACAACGAGGGTGACGATCCCAGCTACACGCAGCCGCTGATGTACCAGCGCATTGAAGCCAAGCGCTCGGTGCGCAAGCTCTACACGGAGTCGCTGGTGCGCCGGGGCGACATCACGCTCGACGAGGCGGAGTCCGCGCTCGACGACTTCAACGCCAGCCTGCAGGTCGTTCTCGACGAGGTGCGTGGCGAGCCCTCACTGGCCCCGACGGAGCTCCCGGCACCCGAACCGGCACCTACTGACCAGCCGTCCCCCGAGACGGGCGTCGGGGCGGACGTCCTGCGAGCCCTGTCTTCGGTGGTGCGATCCGTGCCCGACGGCTTCATGATCCACCCGAAGTTGGAGCGCCAGTTCGTCCAGCGCGACCAGCTCGTGGCCGGCGGCCAGGTCGACTGGGCCCTGGCCGAGGCCCTAGCCATCGGCTCGCTCATGTACGAGGGCGTCAACGTGCGGCTGACCGGGCAGGACACCCGTCGCGGCACCTTCAGCCATCGCCATGCCGTCCTGGTCGACTACTCCAACGGTGAGGAGTTCGTGCCCCTCGCCCATATCCGCGCCGGTCTGCACCGAATCGGCGCGGACACCCTGGAGCCGTCCGAGCCGATGGGGAACTTCACCGTGCGGGACTCCCTGCTCTCCGAATATGCGGCCGTCGGCTTCGAGTACGGCTATTCCGTCGAGGCGCCGGAGGCCCTGGTGGCCTGGGAGGCGCAATTCGGCGACTTCGCCAACGGTGCCCAGATCATCATCGACAACTTCATGGTGGCGGCCGAGAACAAGTGGGGGCAGTTCGCCGGACTGACCCTGCTGCTGCCCCACGGGTACGAGGGGCAGGGCCCTGAGCACTCGTCGGCCCGCTTCGAGCGGTTCCTCGCGCTGTCGGCGCGGGGCAACCTGCGGGTGACGATCCCTTCGACCTCGGCCCAGTACTTCCACCTCTTGCGCTCGCAGGCGAAGGCCACCCCGAAGCGGCCCCTGGTCGTGGTGACCCCCAAATCGATGCTGCGGGCCCACGCCTCCCGCTCGACCTTCGCCGAGCTCCAGGCGGGCTCCTTCCAGCATGTGATCGATGACGCGTCCATCGAGGATGCCTCGACGGTCCGCCGCATTGTGCTGTGCAGCGGGAAGATCGCCCAGGAGGCGATGCAGCACCGCGCCGAGCTCGAGCCTGCGGAGGCATCCGAGGTGGCAATCGTCCGGGTCGAGCAGCTCTATCCGTGGCCGTTGCCGCTCCTCACCGGTGTCTTCGAGCGGTACGCCGAGGCATCCGAAGTGGTGTGGCTCCAAGAGGAGCCCGAAAACATGGGAGCCTGGTCGTTCGTGCATGCCCGACTCCACGCCTGCCTGCCCGACCGGCTGCGGCTCCGCCACGTGAGTCGGGCCGAATCGGCCAGCCCTGCCATAGGGAGCGCCGCCCTGCATCAGTTGGAGCAGGCCGATCTGTTGCGTCGTGCCATTGGCTGAATCGCACCACGTTGTGGTGGACGGGTCGAACCTGGCCACCGAAGGACGAACGTTCCCGAGCCTCGAGCAACTCGACGAGGCCGTGCGCGCGTACGCCTCCGAGGACCCTGACGCCAGCATCATCGTCGTGGTCGACGCCACCTTCGAGCACCGGGTCGATGACGCCGAACGCGAAGAGGTGCGCCAGGCCATGCTCAATGGCGAAATCATTTCGCCACCGGCCGGCGCCATCGGCCGCGGGGACGCCTTCGTGCTGCGAATTGCTGAACGCACCACGGCCACCGTGCTGTCCAACGACTCCTTCCAGGAATTCCACGGCGAGCATCCCTGGCTCTTCGAGGAGGGGCGCCTGATCGGCGGCAAGCCCGTGCCCGGCGTGGGATGGATCTTCACGCCCCGGCTGCCCATTCGGGGACCCAAGAGCCGCGCCTCGACAGCAGAGGCCCGGGCGAAGAAGGACCCTGAATCGGCCCCCGCCAAGGCCGCCGAACTGGCCAAGGCGGCCAAGAAGGCGGCAAAGAGAACGTCAAAGGCCCGCAAGAGCGCCCCGGCGCAGGCGGCAGCGCCGGTCGATACTTCCTGGCCGATCACGCCGACCGCGCCCCCTCCGGGTCGAGCCAAGGTCAACCCCGTCTTCTCGAGTGCCGTCGACGAAGCGGTCGAGGAGGCGTTGCATCCGCCGAAGCCCGAGAAATCCCGGGGCGCCGCCAAGAAGGACAGCGTGCCCAAGAAAGCGGCTCCCGAGAAGCAGGCCAAGGCCAAGAGGGGCGCCCCGTCGGGAAGTGGCGGCGACGGCAGGCGATCTCAGGCAAAGGCCGATGCCCCGGCGGTCCATGACAGCGGCCGGCACCAGAAACAGCGGCCGACACCGCCACCGGCCGTCAACGAGCCGCTGGCCTTCATCCATTTCGTTGCGGCCTTCCCGGTCGGGAGCACGATTCAGGGCGAGGTCGTGTCGTTCACGTCGCACGGCGCCATGGTCGATGTCCCGCTCCCGGGCGGTGGGGCCCTGCACTGCTACATCCCGTTGACCGCCATGGGCACGCCGCCTCCGATCAAGGCGCGCCAGGTGTTGCAGAAGGGCGAGGTGCGCTCCTTCGTGTTGGCCGGGCTGGACCCACCGCGGCGGGTCGCTGAGTTGGCGATCCCTTCGGGGGAGGCGGCAGTCCTGGAGACGGTCCAGGCGAAGAACGATGCGTCGGCGATAACGGGGGCGTCCACCACGAAGGCCGGCCCGTCGACCAAGAAGGCGGCAGCTCCGGCGAAGAAGGCGGCAGCTCCGTCCAAAAAGCCGGCAGCTCCCGTCAAGAAGGCAGCCAAGAAGGCGGCAGCTCCCGCCAAGAAGGCCGCCGACAAGGCCGCCGACAAGGCGGTGCCTTCAGCCGAGAAGGCGCCGGCCCAGAAGGAGTCGGCCAAGAAGTCGTCGGCCCAGAAGGCCGCCGCCAAGAAGGCGCCGGCCAAGAAGGCCGCCAAGGCCAAGAAAGTGCCCGCCAAGAAGGCACCGGCCAAGAAAGCCGGTAAGGCGCGGGCAGAATGAGAGTCAGAGGGCTCCAATGACGGAGTTGCCCAGACCTGCCGATGTCCTGCCCCATCGGCCGCCCTTCCTCTTCGTGACCGAGCTGACCGCGGTCGATCCCGGTGTCTCGGCCAGCGGACGCTGGGAGCTCACGGGTGAGGAATCCTTCTTCGGAGGGCATTTCCCCGGCCGCCCCACTCTCCCCGGAGTCCTGATGGTCGAATCGATGGCGCAGCTGGGAGGCATCGCCGTTCTGCTCGACGAGCGGTACGCCGGCAAGTTGCCGCTCTTCGGTGGGATCGAACGGGCCCGCTTCCGCCGCCAGGTCGTCCCGGGTGAGACACTCGAGCTCGAGGTGACGATGGACCGGCTGTCCGCCCGGGCGGGAAAGGGGCACGGCAGAGCTTCGGTGGGCGGGCAAACCGCCTGCGAAGCTGAGTTGCTGTTCGTCATTGTCGACGGGGGAGCGAACTGATGCGGCTGGCGACCTGGAACGTGAACTCATTGACGGCCCGGATGCCACGGGTCACCGAGTGGCTCGAGCTGCAGCAGCCCGACGTGCTCTGCATGCAGGAGACCAAGCAGGCGGATGACAAGTTCCCCGAAGAAGCGTTCGCCGAGCTTGGCTATGAGTCCGTCCACTACGGCGACGGGCGCTGGAACGGAGTGGCCATCGTGAGCAGGGTCGGGCTGGAGGGCGTAACCCGTGGCTTCGGTACTTCGGACGACGAGAACGGCTGCCGGATCGTGTCGGCGGAGTGCGGCGGAACGCGAGTCTTCTCGGTCTATGTGCCGAACGGGCGCGCGCTCGACAACGAAATGTACGAGGTCAAGTTGGCCTGGTTGGCCCGTCTCCGCACCACGCTGGACGAGACGTGTCCACCGGGCTCCTCGGTGGCGGTCTGCGGCGACTTCAACGTGGCGCCCGACGACGGTGACGTCTGGGACCCGGCCGTGTTTGCCGGCGCGACCCACGTGAGCCAGCCGGAACGCGACGCGCTGCGGGCCGTCGAGGCGTGGGGGCTGGACGACGTCTTCAAACGGTTCAACGACCCCGGGACCTTCACGTGGTGGGACTACCGGGCGGGTGACTTCCACCAAGGTCGGGGGCTGCGGATCGACCTGGTGCTGGTGAGCGACGATCTCGTGCAGCGCGCCACCGGCTCATTCAGGGATCGGGACGCCCGCAAGGGGCAGAAGCCCTCCGACCACGCGCCCGTGGTGGTGGATTTCGCCGCCCGCTGAGGAGCGTACGACCCGAAGGTGCATGGCCTTCGCCAAGGAGCAACCGCCATTGCTCGGCCATGCACCTCCGTCGACCGATTCCCCAAACCCGTGTGGCCGTCGCCAAGAGCAGCCGCCGCTGCTCGGCCACACGTCGGGAGAATCGATGTGGGTCTCGCCTTTCGAAAAGGCCTTACCGCAGATCCAGCAGCAGATCGCGTAACGGGACGCCGTCGCAGATCATCATGATCTTGTCGAAGTCCGCCGGTGTCAGGGACTGCTGCACCTGGGACCAGCTCGTGGCGCCGTCACGCATGTAGGCCATGAAGATCTCCCAGACAGCCAGCCGCTTGCGCATCCGCTCCACTTCGAACTCCACCGAGGCGTAATCGATCACTTCGGACGGGTCGGACAGATCGTCCTTCGCCGCCGCGACCGGCGGAGTGTGCAGGAGATCCCGACGCAGCCGATCGAGGGCTGCATCCATGGCGTGCGGGTCGGAGGAGGGATGGCTTTCTGTTTCCATCTGCATGTGGCTCCTCCTCGGTAAAGACCGCCCCCGGGTGCACTCATTCCGGGCACGCCCTCTTCGAGGTGCATGCTGACATGCGGAATTTGGGCGCTATAGAGCCGTTGGAACCTATTCGGCAGGCCAGGCACGTTTGTTGTCGCACCATTGCGACGGTTGTCCGGCCGTTGCTCGCCGTAGGCATGAACGTGCCGTGTTAGAGCAGGACCTCAATGAGGGTCGGTCCCGCTTCGCTGAAACCGGCGGCCAACGCCGTCGTCAGGTCCTCGGCGTTCTCGACCCGTCGTGCCGGCACGCCCAGGCCCCGGGCGAGTTCGCAGAAGTCGAGATCGGGATCGGTGAGGTCGAGCAACCGGCGGGCCATCGGTCCGCCGGCGTCGGCTCCCACTCGGTGCAGCTCCATGTTCAAGATGGCGTAGCTCCTGTTGGAGAGCACCAGCGTGGTCACGTTCAGGCCCTCGCGCGCCTGGGTCCACAGCGCCTGCAGCGTGTACATGGCGCTGCCGTCGGCCTGCAGGCAGAGAACCGGCCGCTCCGGGGCCGCCACCGCCGCCCCGGTCGCCATCGGGAGCCCGATGCCGATGGCGCCTCCCGTGAGTGTGAGCCAGTCGTGGCGCGGTGCGCCGGCCGTTGCCGCCGAGACCAAGAAACCGGCGGTGTTGCCCTCGTCGACGACGATGGCCCCCTCGGGCAAGGTGGCGCCCACGGCAGCCGCCAACGTCTCCGAACTGACGGCCCCGGTGGGGCGGTCCGGCCGGACCGACGCCGCGGGCAGGGCGCCGTCGGCCGGCGCGCCGAGTGCCTCGGCCAGCGCGGCCAGCGCTCCGGGGGCATCTTCGCCGGCCCGGGCCAGGGTGTGCACGGTGCACCCTGGTGGGACGAGGTCACTGGCCTTGTCGGGGTAGGCGAAGAAGGACACCGGCGACTTGGCGTCGACCAGGACGAGGTGCCGGATCCCGTCGAGCTGGGCCTGGGCCATCTCGGCCAGGTAGGCCAGCCGGTCCACCGCTGGGATGCCCGCCCCCCGCTCGAGATTCGCCGGGAAGGTCTCACCCAGGAGGAGTGCCCCCGATGTCACCGCCACCCGGCTGGCCGCCTGCAGCCCGGCCGCCCGCAGGGCGCGCCCACCGAGGAGGAGGGCGGACGGCTCGCCTCCTCGCAGGGCGTCGGCCACCTCGTCGATGGTCTCGCCCGGCACCGTGCTGGGTCGGCCGCGAGGCCGGGGAGCGGCAGGGCCGGTGGCCGACTCCGACCACGACGCGTCCGCCGGCAGGACCAGGGTGGCCACGCAGCCGGGAGGGCCGAGGGCGGCGGCCACGGCGTCGGCTGCATCGGCACCGACGTCGTCGGCCCGGGCCGTGGAGCGGAACCACCCCGACACGGGGGCCGCGATGGACGCGATGTCCGACTGCAGGGGTGCGTCGTACCGGGCGTGGTAGGTGGCGTGGTCGCCCACAATGTTGACCATCGGCGTCCGGGCCCGCCGGGCGTTGTGCAAGTTGGCCAGTCCGTTGCCCAGGCCCGGCCCGAGGTGCAGCAGTGTTGCCGCCGGGCGATCGGCCACGCGCCCGTAGCCGTCGGCCGCCCCGGTCACGACTCCTTCGAACAGGCAGAGCACACCCCGCATGGCCGGCACATCGTCGAGCGCGGCCACGAAGTGCATTTCCGAGGTGCCCGGGTTGGCGAAGCAGACGTCGACGCCGGCGCCGACCAGGGTCGACAGGAGGGAGCGGGCGCCGTTCACGAGCTGGCCCCCGTCGTGGCCACGCCGAGCAGCCGGTCCGGGCCGAGGATCCCCTGAGGGTCGAAGGCTCGCTTAATGGAGCGCATGAGCTCCAACGACACCGGATCCTGCAGCTCGAGGAAATAGGGGAGCTTCGCCGTCCCGATGCCGTGTTCCCCCGAAATGGCCCCCCCGACGTCCAGGGCGAGCTCGAAGCTCGCATGCATGAGGGCGTGTCGTTGCTCGTCGTCCGGCTGGAAGACCGTGATGTGCACGTTGCCGTCGCCGATATGACCGCAGCCCGAGACGAGCGCCCCGTGCTCCTGGGCCAACACGGCCACCCGGGCCAGGTAGTCGGGGATAGTCGCTCGCGGCAGGACGGCATCGATGAGGTCGTCGGCCCCGGCTGCCTTGCCGACGTAGAACGCCCGCTCCCGGGCCGCAATGAGGTGTGCCCCCGAGGTCGGCGGCAGCACGTACACGTCGAGCGCCCCCAGCTCCTCGAGCAGTGCGGCAAGCCGCTCGACGTCTTCGTCGATCCGGACGGCCTCCATGCCCTCCAGCACCACCACGAGATAGGCGAGGGTGCGGGCCTTCACGTCCTCGGGCACGCCGAGGTCGAGCCCCGCGGCCTGGGTGATGCCACCCATGACCAGAATGTCGACGTACTCCAGGATGGACGGGTTGATGCCGCTCTGCACAATGTGCGGCACCGCGTGCGCCACTTCCGACAGCGTGGCGAACGGCGCCAGGACGGTCGACGTCGCGGTGAAGCGGGGCTGCAACTTGACCGTCACCTCCGTCGTGACGGCCAGGGTCCCCTCGGAGCCGATCAGCAACTGCGTCAGGTCGTAGCCGCTCGAGCACTTGACGAACTTCCCGCCGGTCCGCAGCACCGTCCCGTCCGCCAGGACCACCTCGAGCCCGAGCACGTGCTGGCGGGTCACGCCGTAGCGGACGGCGCGCATGCCCCCGGCGTTGGTCGCCACGTTCCCGCCGAGCGAGCCGCTCTGCTCGCCGGGCGACACCGGGTAGATCAGCCCGAGCGGGGCGAGTGCACCGTTGAGCTGTTCCAGCGTCACCCCCGGCTCCACCACGGCCACCTGGTTCTCGGTGTCGATCTCCACAATCCGCTTCATGCGGTCGAAGGCGAGCAGGATGCCGCCCGGCACCGGCACGGCCGCCCCGGAGAGCCCGGTGCCACTGCCCCGTGCCACCACAGGAACCCCGTGCTCGCCGGCGAGCTGGAGCACTGAGGACACTTCGCGGGTCGACCTGGGCATGACGACGGCAAGTGGCACGACGGGGACAGTCGTGAGCGCTTCGTCGTGGGTGTAGTCGGCGTGCACGGACTCGCCGGCGAGGACGTTGCCCTCGCCGACAGCCTTGCGCAGCTGCTCTAAGAGTTCCGACATGCCACCCCCGCCTCGGACCGATCAGGCGGACCGACCTTACCGGGCCTTACTGGTCGTCGGCGCCCTCGGCCAGCCGTCGTCGCAGCTCCGCCACACGTCGGGAGACCTCGTTCGCAGCGGTGGGCGCTGCTTCCTTCTCGAGCTCGGCGATGGTCCGCTCGATCGCCGCCAACCAGGGGCTGGGTCCGCGCGCACCGCGAACTCCCGTCCCGGCGTCGTCGTACCAGCTGCACCAGAGCTCTTCTTCGGATCGGGTCAGCGCGACGTAGAGCAGCCGGCGCTCCTCCTCGATGGCGGCGGGGGTCTGCGCCGAGGCGATGGGCATGAGGCCTGCCCCCAGCCCCAGCACGATGACCGTGGGCCACTGCAGGCCCTTGGCGCGGTGGAAGGTGGTCAGCACCACGCGGTCCCGGTCGCTCGGGGCCTCCTGGCCGTTCCACCGCTCACTGTCGGCGTCAGCGTTCGCCCCGCGTGTGTCGGCGTCGCCGCGCAGGTCCGACGCCGGGCCGAGGTCGGCTCCGGCGACCAGGTTGGGCACCCGCGCCTTGTCCAACGCCGCCTGCACCACGGCCAATTGGGCATTGGTCCGGGTCAGCACGGCGATGCTCGACCACAGCCGTCCGGGTGCGCGGGACAGCTTGACCCGGTCGGCCACCCAGGCCGCCTCGTCCCCGGCGCTGGCGTGTGACACCACTTTTGGCACCGGACCGTCCACCCGGGTCGTGCGGGGCAGGACGACCTCGCCCCCCGTTCCGAACGCGCCGCCCTCCCGCAACACCGCAGTGGCCACGGCCACCACCTGGGGCGTGCACCGGTGGTTCTCGTCCAGCCGGATGACAGCGGTGCCCCGCAGAATGTCGGGCAAGCGGTCGAGCAGGGTCGGGTCGGCGCCGTTGAATCCGTAGACGGATTGATTGGGGTCACCCACCACGAACAGGTCGGGCTCGTCGCCGAGCATGGTGGTCAACAAACGGAATTGGGCCGGGTTGACGTCCTGCATCTCGTCGACGAAGAGATGCCGGGTGCGCCAGCGGATGGACTCGGCGAACTCGCTGTCGCCCGCCATCGCGTCGGCGCAGGAGACGATCAGGTCGTCGAAGTCGAGGAGGCGGCGGCGACTGCGCTCCGCTTCGTAGCGGGCGAAGGCGTCGGCCACCTGCGCCGCGCTCATGCCACTGCGACGATGGTGCCGGCGAGCCTCGGCCTCGTACTGCTCCGGTGCGACCAGGCGCGCCTTGGACCACCCGATCTCGCCGTCCAGGGCGCGGGTCCGGCGGGCATCGCCGGTGGTCACCTCGGCCAGCAGGCGGCGCCGGTCCGGCAGCAGTTGGGGAAGGGGTCGGCCCCGGAGCTCGCGGTGCTCGCGCAGCAATCCCAGTGCGGTGCGGTGGAAGGTCCCGGCCTTGACGCCGGACACGCCCAGCGACCACAACCGGGTGCGCAGCTCGTCCGCCGCCTTGCGGCTGAACGTGGTCACCAAGGTGCGGTCGGGCTCCATGGAGCCGTCGCGCACCCGGCGGGCCACCCGGAGCGTGAGGACCCTGGTCTTGCCGGCGCCGGCACCCGCCACCACGCACAGCAGCGGCTGGTCCGACTCGATGGCCTCGCGTTGGGCCAGGGTCAGGCGGTTGGCGCCCGGCAGGGTTTCCCAGGTGTCGTGCTCCAGACCCTCGAACGTCATGACCACACTCCGCACGGTACAGAAGGGGTGCGCGCAGCACCCGCCGGACCTGCACCTATCGTGGCCGAACGGGGTGGCCGATGCCCCATCGGGAGGGACGGGCCGTGTCTGAGCATGTGCGCGAGTGCGAGGTTGTGGTGGTCGGCGCCGGCTATTCGGGCCTGGCTGCCGCCCGTCACCTGGTCCGGGCGGGGGTCGACACGCTGGTGCTCGATGCCCGGCACCGCGTCGGCGGCCGCTCCTTCACCGAGGTCAGCGAGGCGGGATACACCGTCGACCGGGGCGGACAGTGGATCGGCCCGACCCAGGACCACCTGGCCGCGCTGGCGGCCGAGCTGGGCGTGGCCACCTTCCCCACCTTCACGGAGGGGCAGGGGGTCGAGCTGCGCGACGGCAACCGCCACCTCTACGTCGGGCTCATCCCGACCTCGGACCCCGAGGGCGCCGCCGACGGGATCGCCTGCATGCTTCATCTGGATCTGGCCGCCTTCGACGTGCCCGTCGACGCGCCCTGGGACGCCGCCGACGCTGCCGCCCGGGATGCGCAGACGCTCGCCACCTATCTCGACTCCCACCTGACGTCCGCCTCGGCCCGGGCCATCCTGGAGGTCGCCGTCAAGGCGATCTTCGGGACGGGTTCGGGGGAGCTGTCGCTGCTCTTCTCGCTCTTCTACCTCCACGCCGGTGGCGGGCTCACCAACCTGGCCCGCACCACGGGCGGTGCGCAGGAGCGGCGCTTCGCCGGTGGCTCGCAGCAGCTGGCCGAGGGCATGGCGGCAGAGCTGGCGGAACGGGTCCTCCTCGGCGCCCCGGTCGAGTCGGTCACCTACGACGCCGACCATGTGACCGTCGGGGCGCGGGTCGTCCCGCCGGGCGCCGACCCCGCCGACCCCGCCGCCGCCCACCACGGCCTGCGGGTGCGGGCCCGCCGCGCCATCCTCGCCATGGCGCCGGCCCTCTGTGGCCGCCTGGACTTCTCGCCGCCGCTCCCCGGCAACAGGGACCAACTCGGCCAGCGCATGCCGATGGGTGCGGTCACCAAGATCCACGCCTTCTACGACGAGCCGTTCTGGCGGGCCGACGGCCTCAACGGGCAGATCGTCGCGCCGGGCTCCATCCTCGAGAGCGCGTTCGACAACTCGCCCGACGACGCCTCCCACGGGGCCATCGTCGGCTTCATCGCCGGCGACGACTGCCGCCGCATGGAGGCGGCCGGGCCCGCCGCCCGGCAAGCGGCCGTGCTCGACGACCTCGCCCGCGCCTTCGGCCCCCGGGCCCGCACGCCCGTCGAAGTCGTGGAGCAGCACTGGCCCGCCGAGCCGTTCACCCGCGGTGGCCCCGTGGCCATCAGCTCGCCGGGTGCGCTGACCGCGCTCGGTCCCGCACTGCGCCGGCCGGTCGGGCCGTTGCACTGGGCCGGGACAGAGACGGCGACGCAGTGGTGCGGGTATCTCGACGGCGCCCTGTCGGCCGGTCTCCGCGCCGCCGACGAGGTGCTGCACGCGCTGCAGGGAGAGCCCGTTGGCCTCGACTGAAGAGCTGCTCGAGGCGTACGCCGAGTGGCGCGGACGCAGCAACGGGAATCCCCGCTTGACCTCCATGGTGCGCGGCTGGGACCGGGTGATCCACTTCACCACGGTCGACACCGAGCAGGGCTTCACCATGCGGGTGGCGGGGCAACAACTCTCCGAGCTCACGGTGGGCCACGAGGGGCAGCCCGACGTGGTCGTGAGCGGGAGCAGCGAGGACTTCTGCGACATGTTCTGGGGCGACCTGAACCCGTCCGAGAAGTACATGTCGGGCGAGATCACACTGCTGGGCTCACAGCAGGACGTCATGCGGATCGACGCCATCTCCATGGTGGCCTTCCTCGATTCCTGACGCGTCCCCACCGATGACCGACTCCACCACCGCTCTCTCGTCCCGGGCCACCCTGCGCCGGGCGCTGGGCCTGCGCACGGTGGTCACCACCTCGACCGGACTGGCGTTCGCCGCCTTGGAGTACCTGGCCGCGGCGGGGCTCGTGGTCTATGTGGCAGGTGACTCCGCCTGGATCCCGATCGTCGTCGCCGGAGCCCTCGCGCTCCTGGCCTACGCCTTCTTCGGCGAGCTCAACGGGATGTTCCCGACTGCAGCCGCCATCAGGCTCTACATGAAGCGCGCCATGGACGACCGCGTGGCGTTGACCATCACCCTCACCTACCTGACGACGATTGTGCTGGTCATCGCCTCCGACGCCTTCATCGTCGGCAGCGCGCTGGCGCACGCGTTCGGCGAGCCGGCGTGGGTCGCTTCTATCTGGATCGTGGGGTTGCTCACCATTGCAGTGGTCACGAACCTGCGCGGCATCACGGTGGCGGGCCTGCTCCAGGACGTGGCCACCACCGTGGTCATTGCCGCCACGCTTGCCATAGGGGTGCTGGCCCTGGTCCGGAGCGGGCACGGCCTGCACACGCCCCTGCAGCCGTTGCGCGGCCACCATCCCGGCGACTTCCTCGAAGCGGTCGCGCTGGGCGTCTTCCTCTACAGCGCCTTCGAATGGGTGACGACGAGCGCCGAGGAGGTGCGCAAGCCCGCCTCCATTCAGCGCGGCATGCTCATCGCCATCGGCATCCTCTGCGTCGTCTGTGCGGTGGCGACCGTCGCCATGAGCCACACGCTTTCGCACCACGAGCTGACGTCGGCCTACCCGCAGCTGTATCTGGGCATCGCGGCGCTCGGGCACTCGGGGCTGTGGGTCATGGCGGCCGTCACGGCAGTGACCGCCCTCAACACCTTCAACGGCGGCTTCATCACCGCATCCCGCTTCATCTACGGGACTGCACGTGAGGGGTCGTTGCCCCGCCAGCTGGCGCAACTGAACAGTCGGGCCGTGCCCTGGGTCCCCGTCGTGGCCCTCGGCGTGCTCTCGGCCGCCGTGGCGCTCGTCGTCGCGCTCACGCACGGCTGGCAGGTGGTGGTGGCCGTGGGTGCGGCCCTGGAGGGGATGATCTACGGCGTCGCCGGTTTCTGCGCCGTGCGCCTCCGGGCCCGTGCACCCGACGTGCCCCGACCGTTCCGCGTGCGCGGGCTCCGGGTCCTGGGACCGCTGGGCATGGTCCTCTTCGGTGCGCTGGCGGTCCTGGCCTCGGTCTCCGTCCAGGACAAATTCGACCCGGCCCCGCTCGTGATCATCCTCGTCGCTGGCGCGCTGAGCGCGTTCTACGTGCTGCGGGTGCTCCCGGGCATCAAGGAGCGGGAAGCGGCCCGTCGCGCCGCCCGCCCGCGCCGCCGCCCGGGCCGGTGATGGTTGCGGAGATACCCCGACCCCGTCGCCCGCTCCGGGCCCTCCGCATCCTTGAGGGTGGTTCTAGAGGATGCGGTGCGTGCGCAACGAGCGCCGCCGGACCTGGCGAGCCCGAGCCAGTAGCACCAGCTCTTCCACCACCGCCCCGAGGGGAAGCCCCTCGGCTTCCCAGAGCGTGGGGAACATGGAGATCGGCGTGAAGCCGGGCATGGTGTTCACCTCGTTGATCACGATCTCGTCGTTCTCTTGGAGGAACACGTCGATGCGGGCCAGGCCTTCCACCCGCAGGGCCCGGTACGCCTCTTTTGCCACGTGCTGCGCGCGCTCGAGTTGGGTGTCTGTGAGATCCGTCGGCGCCACGGTCTCCGCCAGTCCCAGGACGTACTTGTCGTCGTAGTCGTAGAACTCCCGGCTGGCGATGATCTCGCCGGCGCGGGTCACCCGCACGTCCTCGTTGCCCAACAGCGCAAGCTCGAGCTCGCGGCCGGCCACGAATTCTTCCAGGATCACGTGGTCGTCGAACTCGAAGGCGGACCGCACGGCGTCCCCCAGCACCGCAATGTCGGTTGCTTTGGCGACGCCGATGGACGAACCAAGGTTGGCGGGCTTGACGAAGATCGGCAGGCCGAGTGCCTCAATGGCCTCCTCCATGACTTCGGGCGACCAGGAGGACCGTGCGATCAATCGCCACGGAGCGACGGGGAGGCCATGGTCCCGTAGGACCGACTTGGCAATGCCCTTGTCCATGCAGATGGCGGAGGCGAGGACGCCCGCGCCGACGTACGACACGCCGAGCGCTTCGAGGTGTCCTTGGAGCACGCCGTCCTCGCCGAATGGCCCGTGGAGGACCGGGAACACCACGGCATCAGGTGGCAGGGCGGCACCGAGATGGCTCAGCGCCAGGGCAGGGTCCCGCCGCACCAGGTCGTCGGGAGAAGGCAGTGCGGCAAGCTCGTCGACAGTGTGCAGGACTCGGTTGGCGTCGACCCACTGCTTGTCGTGGGTCAGGCCGATGACCCGCAGCGTGAATCCGGCCTGGAGCGCCATGGCGACGATTCGCTGTGCCGAGACGCACGAGACTTCGTGCTCAGCAGACGGACCTCCGTAGACGACCGCCAGCACTCCGGGATCAGCCATCGACCGAGGCTATACAATCGGCCGCGAGCGTGATGCGTGCGATTTTCCATTTCTGAACTGGCGACCCGACTCGGTGGGGAACAGGTCGGACCCGACGTCGCCGTCACGGGGGCGAGCATCGATTCCAGGACGCTGCGACCCGGGCAGCTCTATGTCCCCATCGTCGCCGAGCGTGACGGGCACGAGTTCATCCGCGCCGCCCTGCGCAATGGGGCGGCGGCGTACCTGACGGCGCAGGAGCCCGACGGAGGGACGGCGGTGGTCGTGGCGGACACCGCCGTGTCACTCCTTCGTCTCGGCCAGCTGGCGCGCCAGCGTGTGCAGGCCGGCGTGGTCGGGATCACGGGGTCGGTCGGCAAGACGACGACCAAGGATCTCCTCCACAGCTGCCTCGCATCGTCCTTCCGGGCGTCGGCCAGCGAACGGTCCTTCAACAACGAGCTCGGGCTGCCCTTGACCCTCCTCAACGCGCCCGACGACGTGGAGTGGGTCGTCCTCGAAATGGGAGCCCGGGGCGCAGGTCACATCGCTCGATTGACCGACATCGGCCGCCCTGACGTCGGCATCGTGACCAGTGTCGCCATGGCACATGTCGAGTACTTCGGTGATCTGGAGGGCGTGGCCCGAGCCAAGAGCGAGCTCGTGTCCGCCCTGCCCCCGTCCGGCGTCGCCGTCTTGAATGCCGACGATCCCCGGGTGGCCGCGATGGCGGCGCTCAGCCCATGTCCGGTTCTGCGGTACGCCGTGGAGGGCGACGCTGACGTACGCGCGGAAGGCGTCGTCCTCGATGACGACCTCCGCCCTCACTTCCAGATGGCGACACCATGGGGCGACGCTGAGGTGCGACTCGCGCTGCACGGGGGCCAGCAGGTCCCGAATGCGCTGGCTGCCGCCGCGGCAGCGCTGTGGTGCGGTGCCTCTTTCGACGGCGTGGTGGACGCGTTGCGCACCGCAACCGGGTCGCCGCTCCGCATGGAAGTGCGACGGATGATGAACGGGCCCGTCCTGGTGGTCGACTGCTACAACGCCAACCCGGCATCGACCGAGGCGGCGTTGCGCGCGCTGGCCGAACTGCCGGACGGACGAAAGCTGGCCCTCCTCGGGCTCATGGCCGAGCTCGGCCCCGACACCGGATCCGAGCACCAGCGAACAGCCCGACTCGCCGAGACGCTGGGGATCGAAGTAGTCGGCTACCAGACCCCGCTGTACGGCTCGCGCTTCGTGTCCAGCACCGACGATGCCGTGGCGTTGCTGCTCCAGTTGGGTCCGGGGGATGCCGCACTCGTGAAGGGGAGCCGGGTGGCACGCCTCGAGGACGTGGTCCAGCGGCACAGCGAGGCGATGGCCTAGTCGTCCGAGTCTGGGGTGGCGCGGCCATCGGGCAGCGCGGCACCGACGAGAACCCGGCGAGACAGCTCGCCGTACAGCGATTCAGTGCGGGCCGACGGAGAGCCGCCGGGATCGAGCGCGTCAATCCGGCGCTGGCAGTCGCGCCACTCCAAGCGGAGACGGTCGGCGTCCCCTTCGGCGGCCGCGACCTGCATGGCCGCCCGGGAGAGCGCCTCGCTGTAGGGCTCGACCAACCGGGCTTGCTCGAGCCCCCACCGGGCCAGATCGAAGAGTCCCGTGTCGGAGGCGAGCGTGGCCATGGCACAGGCGGCGTCGACGAGCACAGCAGCGATACGCCCACCGTGCCCTTCGGCTTCCCACCAGGCGTAGCCCGACAATGCGTTGGCCAACGGCTCGCCCTCGACCAGATCGAGCGCGGCACGGAAGTAGGCGACGGCGGCGTCGGGATGTGACTGCGCCTTTCCTTCGGCCACGAGCGCCACGGCGCGTTGCACGTCGACCGTCACCTGCGGCGACAGGTGGTACAGACCCTGACGTGTCCCCGCCGGGAAGAGGGGGTCGCCGTCCTCGTCGACCCCCAGGGCGCGACGGGCCGCGTACGCGGTGTTGAACAGTGTCTGCGCCGCAGCATCGGCATCGGACGATCCGAGCACCCGCGTGCGCAACCGGTCACTCGTAATGACGTCAGGCTGGTGCAGGGCCAGATACGCCACGAGCTCGACCGCCCGACGGGCACGATTGGGCGGAAGATCTTCGTTGAGCCCGTCGATCCGCGGTGTCATGGCCAGGAGGCGGACGTCGACCACCCCCGGCGACAGGGCGCGTGCCCCGCTCGTCCCGCTCGTCCCGCTCGTCCCGCTCATTTCCCGGCGTGTGTCCGAGGCCGGCGCCGGGCTCTCGTCCCGGGCTGGTGACGCGACCAGTTCGGCGATGTGCTCGGCCGTCTCGGGGGACTGGAGATGGGGCCGGACGACCAGTCCCATGGGATGGAGGGTGGCGGCGTGGCGGTCGACCAGCACGGTCAGATCGCTGGCAGCTACCGCTTCCATCGTGATGACGGCGCACCGCGCCAGGGCCTCGGGAGGAAGCGAGCTCGGGTCGCCGCAAAAGAGCACGTGCCGGCCGATGGACGGGTTGGCCAGGATCTCGGCCCGGAGTGCGGCGTCGTCGGGATCCTCGGTGACCACGATGGCGTCCGACCAGGCCCACGATCCGACGGCAGCGCGGGCGGCGCTCCAGAGCGCGGGAGCCGCTTCGCCGAGTATCGGCACCACGTTCCCTGGTTGCAGCGGGACCAGCCAGGTTCCTTCGGCATCGTCACCGATCGGGAGGACGAGCGGGAGATAGGGAAACAAGGGGTCGTGCCCATCGAGGGCGTCGTGGCTGATGTGCCACGCGGTTCCGTCCTTCACGCGCTCGAATCCCGCCGGCGGCTCGCCCCGTTCCGCTTCGCTGAAGCAGAACGTGACCCCGGAGGGGGAGAGACAGATGGCTCGAACAGTGGGGGCGGAGGGTCGACCCTCCAGAGACAGGCCCAAGAGGCAATTGGCGGCTTCGAAGGAATGGAGTGCCGGGACGCCGGCCAAACGCTGGAGCAGCGTCGCCGTGTCCTGCGCCCCCTCCGAGGGCACGGAGGGCGACGTCGCGACGCCGCTGAACCGAGTGCCCAGCCTCCGCCGATAGGCAGCACGCCGGGCCAAGGCGGCGCAGGCTACCGAGCCCAGTCCAAGGGCGATGAGCTCGGGCAGGTGCCCTGGGGCCGACGGGTGCGACGGCTCGTGTCGAGCGCCGGCGGGCGCCCGGTTGTCGTTGGACCGGCGAGCATCTGCGGGCAAACGGAGGCGCCATCCTTCTCGCAGCTGGTCGGGATCGACCAGGCGCTCGCCGGGGCCGACGTCGCGACCGAGGTTGAGCGCGGCCAGCGAGGTCCAATCCGCTCCATCGCCCAGGAGGACCTCGGCAATGTGCCAGAGCGTGTCGCCCGGTTGCACCGAGTAGCTGGCGCTCAACGCGCTCGTCGCCGCCACGTTCGGTGCAGCACTGCGGGGAAGTGGCGCGCTGATGGACGGACCCGGTCCGTTGCCGGCCGGCGTGTTGGCGCCGGCGCCGGTCGCCAGCCCAACGGGTGTGCCGAAGGTCGTCAGGGCCAGCACACCGAACGCGATCCGGGCGGCCAGGCGGTCGATGACCGACGAATTCCGGCGCGTCCCGACCTCGCCGTTGCGCACGTGCGCCACGACTCCGCGCAGCAGCTGCGCGCAGCAGGCGCCCCATGCCACCCAGGCCGCCAGGACGAGGAGGTAGAGCGCCGCGTGCGGGACCGGCCGCCAGCCGTGCCCGAGACCTCCCGCCAGGGGATTTCCGACGATCACGATCAGCGCGGCCGGGACTGCGGCGAAGGCGAGGAGGGCGGCGCTGGCGGCGCCGACGATGTCGAGGATCCGCCGCGCCCACTCGCTCCGGGTCGCGCTAGCCACCGGCCGGACCGATGGAGATCGTGTAGGTCAGCGTGGTCGTCTCCGAGGCGGGCTCGCTCACCGTTGCCAGACAGCTCCCGCTGGCATCCGGCAGCGACGCCGCCATCGCGGCCGTCCCACCCACGCTCTGGTCCCCGCTCGGACAGCTGACCTGCATGGTGAGGTAGGTGCTCCCTGACCAGACCACCGAGATCTGCATCGCACCCGTTCCGGTGAACCCGTACTTGTTCGACGTCTGGACGGGGGGATTGAGGTAGCCCTGGGTCTGCGTCCGATCGGCCGGCACTGCGGGGCTGGCAACGGTGGTGGTCGTCGTGGCCGGCGCCACCGTGGTCGTGGTCACGATCGGGGCAGCCGGTTGCGGCGCACTGGCAAGACCGGAGGTCCCTGTCGTAAGGCGAGATGCAGCAACCTCGGTTGATCCCAACGATGGTTGCGAGGTGGTCGTGGTCGTCGTGGCCGCTGTGGTGGTCGTGGTGGGTCGTGCCGTGTCGGCACCCCGGTGCGGACGCGTGCCCGGCGACAGGCGGGCGGCGGCGTCGGCCGTACCCCCGCCATGCTGGTGGACGGGTGGGACGCTTCCGGCCGTCGCCACCAGCAACGCAATGAGGCCGAGGGAGACGGCCAGGATGACCCACCAATTGGGACGTCCACGAGCCACTCGCGACCGCAGACCTTCGGTGGCGCCGTGCCCTCCGCCAAACACGGCCACACGATACGCACGCGTCACGTATTCCGCACTCTGGCGTCAGGCGCAAAGACGGCGGTGGCCGCGGTCGCGTCGCGCGTAGAGGGCGCGGCGATCGCGGCCGGTCAGAGTGGCGAGCTCGGCCATGGAGTAGCCCAGCACGTGGTGGGCGTAGAGGACCTGGACCTCGTCGGGTCGCATCCCATCGTGATGCAGGTCGATGAGGAGGCGGGCCAGCTCCTCGAGGTCGGTCTCCTTGCGGGTGGAGCCGGATCCCTTCTCGGCGAACTCGGGACCCAGTGGGACCGAGCGCCCGCCCACGTCCTTCGACCGGAAGAGCTGGCGCCGCAGGCGGCAACGAATGGCGGACAGGAGATCGAGCACCGCATAGGGGCGGTCCTGCCCGGCCCATTCCTGCAGTACGAGCCAGGTCGTCGAGAGGAGCTCGCCGAAGAACTCCTCCCCGTCCTGCCACTCCCCACCTCGCCCCCATTGCAGCTTGCCGGCCACCGTCACCAGGCCCGGGATGAGGGCTTGGACGAGCATCCGGCACAGGAACGGGTCCGCTTCGGCCTCCCGGAGCAAGATCCTGATCAGGCGCGCCGCCTCCTCTCGCTGGCGCCGACCCTTGGCGTGGCGCAGGTGCTCGACGACGTCGCAGGGAGTGGGGCAGGGCGGGGGCTCGCCATCGGTCCCGATGACGAGCAGCGACAGGCCGGGATCCCGGCCGGCAATGGCCCGGAGGGAGCGGACGGCGGTGCGGGAGCGGCCGAGCGAGGCCCACTCGGCGGCCATCTGATCGATGAGGGCGACACGGTGTGTGCTCGTGGTGGAGGGCATGCGTGGAGCGTCGTCCCCGTACCTCCCCCGATCCCTCCCACCGCCGGGGCAACCGGTGGAGAATCCCCGGGCCGCTGCAATGGCCCTGGTCGGCGATAGTGTGCCGCCGATGGACATCGACGAGTTCTACGAAGCGGATCCCCGACGGCGGGCCTCGGCCGAGCTCGAGCTGGGCTCGGAGTGGCTGGGGAAGGACGGCGTCCAGCACGAGTTGAACTACGTGGAGGACACCGGCGAGCTCTACGTGTTGCGCGAGCCGGCGCCCCATGTGCGTGAGGACCCCTTCGGCGGGATCCACGTTTCGGATCCTCCCGGGTACGAGAACCGGATCACCGTGCACGTCATCGCCAACATCGGCTCGGTCGACGAGCTGCACAAGATCCTCGAAGGCTGGCCCGAGGCCATGCGCGCGGAGGGCAACCAGGGAACGCACTGGCTCGGCGAGCGCCTGGTGGCGGCCGGCGTGGCGGTGGGCCCGACCGGCGACCCCGTTTCGGACAGCGAGACCGACGGCGAGGTCGACGGCGAAGTCGACAGTTAGGTCGGGGGCTCCAGGTCGAGCATCTTGGCCAGGAGCTGGGTGGCGATGTTGTCGGTGGCCATGTCGGCGTCCCCCTCCATGTCCTCCCGGTCGAAGACGAGGTCCGAGAGCCGGTACATGACCACGGCGAAGCGGAAGCCCGAGAAGATCTCGTAGTAGAAGATGTCCCGCATGGGGCGGCCCATCAGCTCGGAGTAGCGCGCAATGGTGTCCTCGTGGGTGCCGAAGCCGGCCGGGCGGGGCACGCCGAGCCCTTCTGAGAACTGGCGGTCGAAGTAGAGCCACCAGCCCAGGTCCATTTCGGGCTGGGCCAATGAGGCCATCTCCCAGTCCACGACAGCCGCGGCCTGGAAGTCGTCCCAGATGATGTTCCCGATGCGGCTGTCGCCCCAGCTGATCACCACGTCGCCGTCCTCGGCGGGCTTGTGGTCCACCAGCCATTGCCAGGTCGACTCGATCACGGGGACCTTCTCGCCCTTGGTGGCCCAGTCGAGGAAGGAGCGGTAGTAGGACAGTTGCTGTTCGAGTCCCGGCTTACCCCGATCGCTCATGCTGAGCCACTCGAGGCCGGTGGCCCGCCAGTCGGTGCGGTGCACGGCGGCCAGCGCGTCGATGCCGCTCCACCACATGCGTTCCTGCTGCTCGGGCGTCGCCTCTATCACCCAACCATCCATGGTGTAGGGGAGGTTGTCCGAGGGGACCAGGCCCTCGACGTGGTCCATGGAGAAGAAAGGCACGCCGAAGTACTGCGGATCCTCTTCGTACCAGCCGAGCGTGGGGAGAGGGACCCCGGAGCCGCCGTCGGTCAGGGCGCGCATGGCCCGGTACTGGGTGGAGAACTCGGCGTCCAAGAAGAGCAGGTGCTTCGTCGGTGCGACGCGGACGACCAGTCGCTTCTCCTCGCCGCCGGCGGCGCGGGTGCGGCACAGGATCGTCTCGTTGGAGAACCCGTTGGAACCGGGGGCCTGGACGTCGAAGACCTCCGGTCCGGTCCCGTCGTCTGCTTTCGTCGCCAACCAACGCGAGAGGATGGAGGCCACCTGGTCGGGATCACGCTGGCTGATGTCGGGCACGGAGCGGCACTCTACCGACCACCCGCCCCGCTGTCCGAAAGTGCGGTGGGACGGGCGGATAGCGTCGCGCACCGTGCTGGTAATGATCGACCTGTCCGACGGCACCGTCTCGCTCAGTCAGCCCGACGAGTTCACCCGCTTCTCGGTGCGGGTGGAGGGTTCGGTGCGGGTGGAGGGTTCGGCGCCGCTGGAGGGTTCGGCGCCGCTGGAGGGTTCGGCGCCGGTGGAGGGTGGGGGCGACCTGGCCCGGGTGGTGCAGGAGTCCGGCCTGGGGCGCCTCGCCGCCGACGGCGAGCACGTCGTGGTCGATCCGGCGGCGCTGCGGTCGCTGGCCGGGCCCGCCGCCGACGAGCGCTGGGACGACGGCTTCGCCGGCATGTGCGCGTACGCCGCCGCAAAAGGCTGGGTGGAGCCCGATGGCGGCGTCCTCGCCCACATCGAGCTGGTCCAGGGGGCGGGCTGAGGCTGCCTGACGGCGCTGCCCGGTACCGCCCGGAACTGTCGCCCGCAGGCGGACCGCCGCTACCCTTGGGTGACCGACCGGTACTCCGGCGGTGGGGGTGGACCCCTTGAGATCCCTGGGAGGGACGCATGGCGATTCGGGACTACGACCGCTTGTTCATCGGCGGCGACTGGGTGGCCCCGGAAGGGACCGACACCATTTCGGTGATCTCACCGTCGACCGAGGAGGTCATCGCCCACGTGCCCGACGGCACCGAGGGCGACATCGACAAGGCCGTAGCGGCGGCTCGGACCGCCTTCGATCATGGGCCCTGGCCCCGTATGACGCCGGCCGAGCGGGGCGAGATCCTGGCCAAGGTCGGGGCGCAGATCATGGCCGAGATGGACGACCTGGCGACGATCATCACGCAGGAGATGGGCTCGCCCATTTCGTTCGCCGGCCTGGGCCAGGTGCTGGCACCGTCCATGATCTTCAACTACTACGCCGACCTGGCGACCACCTACGCCTTCGACGAGGTGCGCACCGGCATGCTGAACCCACAGGTGCTGGTCACCAAGGAGCCCGTCGGTGTGGTCGGGGCCATCGCTCCGTGGAACGTGCCGCTGTTCATCGCCGCCGCCAAGCTGGCGCCGTCGCTGGCCGCCGGCTGCACCGTCGTCTACAAGCCGGCCCCCGAGACGCCCTTCGACGCGTTCCGTCTGGCCGAGATTTTCGCGGACGCGGGGCTGCCCAAGGGCGTGCTCTCCGTCATACCGGCGGGCCGTGAGGTCAGCGAGCACCTGGTCAAGCACCCCGGCATCGACAAGATCTCCTTCACCGGCTCCGGTGTGGGCGGCAAGCGCATCGGCGGCCTCTGCGGAGAGCGCCTGAAGCGCTGCACACTCGAGCTGGGCGGCAAGTCGGCGGCCATCATTCTCGACGACGCCGATCTGGCCACCACCATCCCGACGCTGCTGCCGAACTCCATCATGAACAACGGCCAGGCCTGCATCGCCCAGACCCGTATCCTGGCGCCCCGTTCCCGCTACGCCGAAGTGGTCGACGCCGTGGTGTCAGGCGTCGCGGCCATGAAGGTGGGCGACCCCATGGACCCGGCGACCGAGGTCGGCCCCGTGGTGGCGGAGCGGCAACGGAGCCGGATCGAGGGGTATCTCGACAGCGGGCGCGAAGAGGGCGCCACGGTCGCATTGGGCGGCGGCCGCCCCTCCGGGTCCGATTTTGCCAAGGGCTGGTACGTCGAGCCGACGGTCTTCTCGGACGTGGACAACAAAATGAAGATCGCCCAGGAGGAGATCTTCGGGCCGGTGTTGGTGGTCATCCCCTACGACGGTGACGACAACGCCGTGGAGATCGCCAACGACTCGAACTACGGGCTGTGCGGATCGGTGTGGACCGGTGACAACGACCGTGGCCTGGGGGTGGCGCGCCAGGTGCGCACCGGCACCTACATGCTGAACGCGCCGGTGCCCATCGACTTCTCCACGCCGTTCGGCGGCTTCAAGGAGTCCGGCGTCGGGCGCGAGTTCGGGCCCGAGGGCCTGGAGGGCTTCCTCGAAATGAAGTCGATCGCCCTGCCCGCCGGGTACACGCCGGGGACCTAGCTTCCGGCGGCAGTCGGCCGCGCAGTGGGGGACACGTAGCCCGAAAGCGGGGCGCCCTTTTGTTTCGCGTCGGCGAAGGCTTGGTTGTCGCCGACCTCGACCACGCTGTAGCCGGTCCGGTCTCCATCGCCGTTGATGACGTCGGGCGCGGCGGCGTTGCCGGTCGACGCGCTGACGATGGCCACGTGAACGGCGCTGACCGCTGACGTGTCGAGCCCGTAGACGGCCACGTCGCCCGGTTGCGGGGTGTAGCCCGAGCCGAGCGGGTGCCAGGTGCCGTGGTCGGTGCCCCAGACGTAGAAGCTGGCCGAGTTGCCGTTGAGGTACCCCGGCTCCAGCTTGTACTGGACGGCCGCCCCAGCCTGCTGCCACACCCAGGCGGCAAAGTCGGCGCACCACTCCTCGTCGCGGTTGTCGTTGCCGCAGTCGTCCACGCCGGCGTACCAGTAGGCGCTGAATTTGTTGCAGTAGGTGTCGGTGGGGTCGGTCTGGTAGCCCACCTGGCCCTGGGCCACCGCCAGTATCCGGGCGCGCAGGGGGCTCAAGGGAGGCCGGCGACGGGCCTGGCGTAGGACGAGCACACCCGCTCCCGCCAACACGAGGACCAGCACCAACGTGAAGATACGGCGGCGGCGCACCCTGGTCGGGCGGGGCGGGCGGAGTGGGGCCAACGGTCGGGTCGGGCTCAGGGGGGCAAAGGGTAGCGAGCGCAGCCTGCCCGGAGGGCGCGGGCCGCTTCTGCGAGAATGCGGCGTCCCGGCCCGGTCACCCAGTGTGCGGTGTCGGCCGGGCTGACCGAGGAGGGATCGGCCCCATGCAGGATGACGAGAGCGCGGTCTCGCACACTCGTCTGGCCTATCTGCCCGCGCTCGACGGCATGCGGGCCTGCGCCGTCCTGGCCGTGATGATGTTCCATGGCGGGATCCCGCACATGGACGGTGGATTCATGGGGGTCGACGCCTTCTTCGTCCTGTCGGGCTTCCTCATCACCTCGCTGCTGATCGGGGAATGGCGCCAGGCCCTCACCATCAAGCTCGGTGCGTTCTGGGCCCGTCGGGCCCGGCGCCTGCTCCCGGCGCTCCTTCTCATGCTGCTCTTCGTGGCCTTCTTCGCGTCCGTGATCGTCCCGAAGGGCACGTACGGGGCGTTGCGGCTCGACGCGCTGGCCACGCTGCTGTACGTGAGCAATTGGCACTTCATTCTCGTCAACTCGAACTACTTCAACGAGACGTCGGCCTCCTCGCCGCTGCTGCACACGTGGTCGCTGGCGGTGGAGGAGCAATTCTACGTCGTCTGGCCGCTGGTGGTGCTGGCCGTCCTGCACTTCACCCGCAGCCTGCGGGCCTTGTTCGCCCTGTGCTGCGCGGCGGCGATCGCCTCCGCCCTGTGGATGTACCACGTGTACGACGGCGGCCTCAATACCAACCGGGCCTATCTGGGGACCGACACGCGCTCGCAGTGCCTCTTCATCGGTTGCGCGCTGGCCGTCGGACTGGTGCTCGTGTCGCAGCGCCATCATGAGGAGGGCCGCCTGGCCAAGGGGGAACTGTGGCGACCGGAGACCGCCGGGGGACGGCTGCTCTGCGGTGCGCTGGGCGTGGCGGGGGCCGCCGGCGCCATCGCTCTCTGGGTGCTGACCTCCTCGACCTCCACGCTCCCGTACTCGGGGGGGTTCTTCCTCATTGGGCTGTCGGTGGCCAGCGTCATCCTGGCGGCGGTCGGGGCGCCCCGGAGCCTTGTGCCGCGGATGCTGTCGTGGTCGCCGATCCGTTACGTGGGTCGCATCTCCTACGGGCTCTACATCTGGCACTGGCCCATCTTCATTTGGCTCGACCACGCCCGGACCGGGTTGTCCGGCTACGAGCTCTTCGGGTTCCGCGTCCTCGTGACCTTCGCCGTCTCGGTCGTGTCCTTCCACCTCGTGGAGCGTCCGATCCGCATGGGCACGTTCATCAGCCAGTGGCGGGCATGGGTGGTCGTGCCCGCCGGCGTCGGCGCCGTGCTGGTGGCCGTGATCGCGGCCACGACGGGGACGTCGGCGGTTGCCAGCACCGCGCTGACGGGTGGTACCGGGAACACGGGGTCGGGGTCGTCCTCGTCCACCAGCACGACGGCGCCGCCGCTCTCGGCCGCGGGCCCTCCGGTGAAGGTGCTCCTCTTCGGCGACTCGGTGGCCCTCACCCTCGGCCTGGGTCTCGGCGAGCAGAACGTCCAGGACATGTACGACTACCAGCTCACCGACAAGGGGATCCTCGGGTGCGGCGTGGTCGACGGCCCCCAGGTTGAGCTCATGGGGACCCGCTACGACACGCCGGAGGCGTGCGGTGGCTCGGGTGTCGAGCCCGGCGGGCCGGCGGCCAACGAGCCCTGGCAGGACCAGTGGCGTGGCGCCATCAGCCAGGACGCGCCCAACGTGGTCGTCCTGCTGGCGGGGCGCTGGGAGGTGGTCGACCGCGAATTCAACGGGACATGGACGAACATTCTGCATCCGGCCCTCGCCGCCTACGTGAAGAGCCAACTGGAGCAGGCCTCACAGTTGGTCACGGCATCCGGTGCGCACATGGTGTTCCTCACCGGGCCCTGCACCGATGAGGGGGAACAGCCGGACGGGGCACCTTGGCCCGAGGACAATCCGGCGCGCCTGGCCGTCTACAACAAGCTCGTGCGGGAAGTGGCCGCCGAGCACGCGACGACGGACTCGGTCGTCAATCTCTTCGGCGCGGCGTGTCCTGGTGGAAAGTTCGCTCCCACGGTCCACGGCGTGACGATCCGCCAGACGGACGGTGTCCATTTCACCGTGGCGGGAGGCCAGTACCTGGCCTCGAGGATCATGCCGGCCATCGTGGCGTCCGGGCGGGCGCAGATGGCCGGCGCCGCCGCCGGCGCCGCGCCGATCTCGCCTCCGGCGTCCACGACGCCGCCGGCGCCGACCTCAGCCGGCGGGTGATGCCGGTTTCGGGTTCACGTTCTGGGGCGTCGTGCTGCCACTCGTCCGGTTCTTGCCACTATTGCCACTCGTCGCGCCCTGCCCGCTATTCCCGCTATTCCCACTCGGTGACTGCGGGTTGACATCCGGGTTGGCGTTGGCGACGACGCACTGGGCTCGCAGCGACGGCACAAGATGGCCCTCGTCGACGGTGGCGCCCTCGGAAATGGTGGTCATGAGCGCGTTCCAAGAGCCGTCGTCGGAGTTGGCGGCGGCGGCCAGAGGGAGCGCTTCGCGCAGCTGCTGATCGGCCTCGTTCTGCAGCTGGGTGGCGACCGCGGACGGCGTCCCAGGGTGGACGGCGCGCTGGTAGTCCGAGACCGAACGGTTGACGTGCACACAGGCCTGTTCGGCCAGGTTCTGCCCGTTCTGGGTGCTGCAGGCGCTCACTCCGAGGGCGGCGCCGACGCCCAAGGCGACCACCACCACGACTCGGACTCCATGGGGGCGCCCGGCGCGCCGCACGTCAACCCAGCCAGCGTTCGGCGGACTCGAGCAGGAAGCGGCTCACGGCGAGGGCCCGGTCGAAGACATCACAGAGGAGCTCCTCGCCACTCAGGACCCGGGCCAGCGACACGGGGTGCCGGGCGACGATGCTGAGCCGGCGTTCCGAGCCGTCGGTGGCGTTGGCGAAGGAGTCGATGGCCGAGACCTCGAGCGGGAGATCGATGCCCCCGACGCCGGCCAGGTCGATGGCCAGGCGGAGCAGGTCGGGCCCGCTGGGGAGGGGCGGGAGGGCCCAGGTGAACGTGAGGGGGAAATGGAACTCGTCGGGCGGCTCCTCGTCCTCGGACAAAAGGACGACGGCGTCCTCGAAGGAGAGGAGGACCCGGGGGTCCACGTCCAGGGCCAGGTGGAGGTCGAGGGGCCCGCCACACCCCTCCTCGGGATGGAGATCAACCTCCCAGACCTGACGCAATGAGTAGGTCTCGACGAAGTGCCGCTCGTCGTGCACGTGGAATCCGTGGTCAACGGAATGATCCTTGAGATCGGCCACATACCCGGCAACGTCAATGGCAGCCACAGCTGGCAAAGCCTACTGGCCGTGGACGAGAAGGCGGCCGGCAGGGCGGCCAGGCGGGACCGGCCATCCGGGACGGCTATCCGGCAGCGGTCATGCGGGCGGCGGTGACGGTGCCCGGTAGGGTTCGTCTTCCGTGGACGACGATCGGCTCCTGGAAGTGCTCGACGAGGCGATCCACTCGGTACGCGGCGCGCTCGACGTCCTTGAGGACTGGGGGCCGAGCGGCGGCAAGCCCGGGCAGTATCGGCTGGACCTGGCCGCCGACGGTGCGGCCCTGCCGGTGCTCCACGGAGCTGGGCTGGCCGTGCTCTCGGAGGAGTCGGGGGTCACCGGGGACCGCTCCTCAGCCCTCCTCGCCGTGATCGACCCGATCGACGGCTCCACCAACGCCCATCGGGGCGTGCCGTTCTTTTCCACCAGCATCTGCGTGCTCGATGCGGAAGGGCCACGCGTCGGCGTGGTGACGAACCAGGCGACGGGCCAGCGCTACGCCGCGGTGCGCGGCGCCGGCGCGGAGAAAGACGGCCGGGCAATCGCTCCTTCGAGTTGTCACGATCTCGGTGCCGCCATTGTCGGGATCTCGGGGTTTCCCGGCTTCCACCCGGGTTGGGCGCAGTACCGGGCCCTCGGCGCCGCCTCCCTCGAGTGCTGCGCTGTCGCCGAGGGGGTGCTCGACGCCTACCTGGTGGTCGGAAGCTCCACCCTGTACAGCTGGGACTACCTGGCGGGGCTGCTCATCTGCCGCGAGGTCGGTGTGTCCGAGGGCGAACGCGAGGGGCGGGACCTGGTCGTGCGGGATGACTCGACCCGGCGCCCACTAGTTGCGGCGACGAGGCAGCTGGCCGACAGGCTGGCGGCAGAGGAGGGCTTGTGATCGAGGGAGACGTCGTGGACGCTGCGAGCGCGCTGCTCGCCCGCAAGACGTGGCGGACCCTGGAGCCTTTGCACGGCATGATCTATTTCGTCCCAGAGGCGGCGGAGGCGTACGCCCGTCTCGGCGTCACCGGGCGGGCGGGCTATTTCGCATCGCGTGCCGCGCCCATGGGAGCGGTGACGGCCGACGTGGTCGTGTCCACGTTCTTCAACTTCAACCCGGAGCTGGTGCACGCGGCAGTCCCGGCGGTCTGGGAGGTGGCGACGCCGGTCGCGCTCGTCCGAGCCCGCTTCACTGCCGTCGACGCCGCCTGGCGGCGCCTGCTGGGCGACGACGTGCTCGCGTCGGACGAGATGCAGCGCGCTGCGGAGCTGGCCCGCCAGGCCGCCGAGGAGGCCGGCAGGCGGGTGGAGGGACGGCCCTTGGCCGCCGCCCATGCCGACGTAGCCTGGCCCTCACCGCCGCACCTGGTGCTCTGGCACGCCCAATCGATCCTGCGTGAGTACCGGGGCGACGGCCACATTGCGCAGCTCGTGGTCCGCGGACTGTCGGGCCTTGAGGCGCTGGTGACCCACGCCGCCGCCGGTGATGTGCCCGAGCGCATTCTGCGCGCCACCCGGGGCTGGCCCGAGGAAGCCTGGGACGGCGCCGTCGACGCGCTGCGGGTGCGGGGCTGGCTCGAGCAGAGTGACGAGCTCCGTTTCACGGCATTGGGCGCCCGTCAGCGTCAGGCCCTCGAGGACGGCACCGACGCGCTGGCTGCGGCACCCTACGCAGTATTGGGCGAAGAGCGTTGCGCCGAGTTGCGGGCATTGGCCCGGCCGTGGAGCACGACGCTGGCCCAGCAGTTGCCCTGACAGCGTGCCCCGGGGGATGGGTCAGAATGGCACCGGCGTTTGGGCGCTTAGCTCAGTTGGTTAGAGCAGCTGGCTTACAACCAGCAGGTCGGGGGTTCGAGTCCCTCAGCGCCCACTGAGACGAACCTCAGACGGGTACCCTCCCGCCCGGAATCGTCCCGCCCGGACAGGTCCGCATGCCGGAACTCACAGCGACGATAAGGATCAGGCCCGGCCTGTCCGCTCGCGGTGCGCGCATCCGGGCCAGCAGCAGGGGCGACGCATGCCTTCCTCCAGCTCTTCCCGGGTCCGGCGGATGCGACGCTCTCGGGTCTTGTCCTGTTTGGCATCTTCGACCCAGCAGATGAACTCGTTGCGGGCCAGCGGCGTGATGTCCTTCCAGGCGTTCAGGGCCGTGGGGTTGGCGATCAGCTCGTTCCGTAGATCACCCGGGAGCTTGTGCACCACACCGCCGGGCAGTCGGGGGCTACTCACGAGGCCACGGTAGCTCGGTGGAGAAATGCCCTGTCGTCAGTCGCAGCGGTCAGTCGCAACGGGAGTATGGGAGCACAGCTGTCGGCGGCGACATCGGCTGGTGTATCCACCCCAGAAACAGACCACACTGCTACCTTCGTTCGCGGCGGAATCGCCCTGATGGTAACGACCCGAGAGGTACGTCATGTTCTCCGCGCGCAGGCGACGACGCGTGACGTTGGCTGTAGTGCTGGCGGGTCTGAGTGCGCCGTTGGCAGCGCTCAGCCTGTCGTCACCGGCGTCAGCTGATTCGCCCACGGTCTCCGTCTCAGTGGCCTCGTCGGCCAACCCGTCGGAGTTTGGCCAAGACGTCATCTATACCGCCACGCTCACCACGTCGGACGGTGGTTCCCTGGACCCAGCGGACGGGATCCAGTTCCAGGACAATGGAAACACCATCAACAATTGCAACTTCCAAATTCTCAATCAAAACGGGCCTTCAGGGACCTACACGGCGACCTGCGACGAGCCTGCGAACATGCTGTCGGTCGGCGACCACGCCATAGCGGCGAACTTCTTCGGCGACTCGACCTATCCCGGCCAGAGCGGATTCCTGCCGACTCAGACGGTCGACCCGGCCGACACCACGACGACGATCAACTCCCCGTTGCCCGGGGCATCGATTCTCTACGGCAACGAGTCTCAGATGTCCTTCGATGTGACCGTCACCGGTCCGCCCGGCGCCAACCAGTCACCTTCCAACGGAGTCGACCTCTACGACGGTACGCCGGGGCCGGGCACCTACCTCTGCACCGCTTTTGTCGGCGGAGGGGGGAATGGTCAGTCGAGCGGCAACTGCAATATCAACGACACCACCCTGGACACGGGCCTCTACTCCATCACCGCCGTGTACCAGGGCGATAACAACTTCAACGGGTCGACGTCCGCAGCGCAGGACCTGACTATCGAGCAGGTCAGCACGCGGATATCGGCGTTCCCCGTGCCGGGCTACGCGGTCTACGGCGCGGAGAACGGCAACTTCTTCATTGTCGGGGTTGGCGGGAACAACAACAACGGAAACCCCACCGGTTCGGTCTCCATCGCGGCCAATGGGGTGAGTCTTGTCGCTCCAGGGTCGTGTCCGACCAATCAGGGAGGCGGGAATCCCTGCTATATCGATTCTGCGACCGCCCTCCCGGCCTCCGCCACGCCCTATCAGGTGACGCTGAGCTATCCCGGTGATATCAACTTCACCCCGGCGACAGGCACGGTCCCCTTGTCGGTCTTCCAGGCGACCAGTTCGGCCGTTCTCACCGTCTCACCTGCCTCCACCTCCTACGGGGACGAGAGCTCGGTCACGCTCTCGGCAACCGTGACGTCGGGAACCACCGGTTCACCTACCGGTTCCGTCACCGTGCAAGACGGGGGCGCTGCTGTCTGCACCATTGCCCTCCAACCGACGGGCCCGAATACAGCAGGGGGGAGTTGTCCCCCGCTGCGTGCGACCCAACTCCCGCCCGGCACATACGCGCTGACCGCCAACTATGAAGGCGACGGGAATTACCAGAGTTCCGTTTCATCCGCGCGGAGCCTGAGTATTGCCAACGACGCTCACCAGGGGTACTGGGAGGTGGCCTCCGACGGTGGCATCTTCTCCTTCGGAACCGCCCATTTCTACGGGTCGACCGGTGGGAGGGCATTGAACGCCCCCATCGTCGCTATGGCAGCCACGCCCGACGGCGGAGGGTATTGGCTGGTGGCCAAGGACGGTGGTGTCTTCGCGTTTGGCGATGCCCACTTCTATGGGTCGATGGGTGGGACCCCGTTGAACGCCCCGATCGTCGGGATCGCCTCGACGCCCGACGGAGCCGGCTATTGGCTGGTGGCCAAGGACGGCGGGGTCTTCGCGTTTGGCGATGCCCAGTTCCGCGGGTCGATGGGCGGGAAGCCATTGAACGCCCCGATTGTGGGCATGGCGGCCGACGCAGCCACCGGCGGCTACTGGGAGGTGGCTTCCGACGGTGGCATCTTCGCCTTCAGTAGCCCGTTCCTGGGCTCCGCAGGCGGCCTTCACCTGACTTCGCCCGTCGTCGGTATGGCGGCCGTCGGGAATGGCGGGGGGTACTGGGAGGTGGCGTCCGACGGCAGCGTGTTTGCCGAAGGCAACGCTCCGCTTGTCGGTTCAATGGGGGGACAGGTGTTGCGCAGCCCGATCCAGGGGATCGCCGGAACGCCTGACGGCGCCGGCTACCGAATGGTCGGGACCGACGGAGGCGTCTTCGCCTTTGGGTCTGCGGAGTTCGCAGGGTCGATGGGAGGCACGCCGCTGACGTCACCCGTGGTCGGGATCGCCAGCTCGACGTAAGGGCGTTGGACCAGGTCAGGTCGCCGGCATGGGTTTGCCTCGTCCCTGGCGGGAGCCTCTCGCCTGGGAGTCCGGCCCGCCGGTGTTGTCATTGCCGACGGTGTTGGGCGCGTGGGTGGCCGTACTGCCACCCGGTTGAGGTGGGGCCGATGCGCTATCCACCAGCGGTGTTGCTGGGCTCCTCGCTGGCGATCGGGTGGAGCCGCGGCCGCCGGTCCAACACTCGCGTGATCCGCTCAGCCATGAGCGGGACCACGAGGAAGAGCAGCCACACGAACTTTGCCAACTGTGAGGCCGTCCAGGCCAGCACCATGGACACGCCCACAATGCCGATCACCAAGATGACGCGTACCTTCGCCATGCGCTCGTCACGGGTCGACCTGGCCACATCCCGAATGAGCTTGTGGCGGGCGGCATAGAGATAGATCCACTGGGTGCTCAGGCTGATGGCGACCAGGTTCAGCCCGAAGAGCGTGATGGCCAACGGGTTCGTGCCGTAGCGGCCGATCAGATCTGACGTGAACGGCATGAGCGTGAGGGCGAGCAGGAAGCCGAAGTTGCGCCACGCCAAGCCCTCGCTGTGCCCCTTCATGCCGCGGAGGACGCGGTGGTGCACCATCCAGAATTGGGCGATGACCAGGAACGAGACCAGGTAGCTCGTCATCTCCGAGACGTCGGGGTTGAGCGCGTGCCACAGCGCCTCCGCCGAGTCGGGATGCTTCGTGAGCACGGCGGTGACAGGCACCTGCAGCTGCAACACGAGGAGAGTCAGCGCAATGGCGACGACTCCGTCGGTGAGCGCCAGCAGGCGGTCGATGCCTGGCATGTCCTGGTCTTCGTCTTCGGTCACCACCGGCAAGAGCCTGGCAGATGGCATTGCGCAAAACGGGCATATGGCGCGGGCATCCACGGGCTCCCGGACGAGCGGTGCGACGATGGTTCGATGCAACTTTTTGCGAATGCATCTCACGGTGTTTCGACAAGAAAGGGTCGCGCCGGATCGAACGTGGCGCGTCTGGCGTTCGTGGCCGCGCTCACCATGACGGTTCTCGGCACCGGTCTCGTTCTCGACGCGACCACCGGGGGAGCGGCCACAGCGGGGTGGTACATCGCACCGGCGCCGGGAACGGGCGCGGACGACATCGTCCTGGGATCGAGCTGTGCCAATGCGCAGCTGTGCCTGGCCGTCGGCATTTCCATCGAGAACATCACCGCCGACGGGACGGATGCCCCGCTGGCCGAGAGTTGGAACGGCTCGTCGTGGAACTTGGACGCACAGCCGGTTCTCCCGGCCGGAGACGGTGGTGGCCTCTTCGATGTCGCCTGCGTCAGCGGATCCGACTGTTGGGCCGTCGGGGCCCTGATCGGTGCGGCCGGCAACGGGAACCCCACCGCCACGCTTATCGAAAACTGGAACGGTACGTCCTGGTCGATCGTGCCCAGCCCGACCCCGACCGACCCCGGTGTGGTCGGCGCGGCACTGCAGGGCATCAGTTGTGTATCCGTGTCCGACTGCGTTGCCGTCGGGTTCTCCTCGGACAGCACCGGTGCCAACCTCCATGCCGTCATTGAGCAGTGGAACGGGTCGGCCTGGACTCTGGTTCCGGGGGCCGACACAGGCCAGACGTTCGATCAGCTGTCGGGCGTCGACTGTGTCTCCTCCACGGACTGTTGGGCTGTCGGCAACGCCGGCCCGGCCCAGCAGGATCCGAACTTTCTCCCGATCTTCCCGGGTGCGGCGGGGGATCAAGGGCTGATTGAGCATTGGGACGGATCGTCGTGGTCACTCGTGCCCAGCACCACCGAGCCGAGTCCCAGCGGCGGCTTCCTCTACGGCGTCACATGCGTCGACGCCGCTGACTGCTGGGCGTCGGGGGCGACCACCGACTCGAGCGGTATGGCATCCGGATTCCTGTTGCAGCATTGGAACGGCACGACATGGATCGATATGTCGGCCTCTGTTCCGGGCGGCTCTCCTTCGGGGATCCTCAACAGCGTCTCCTGTGTCAGTTCGGTGCAGTGCTGGGCCGTCGGCTCTCTGGGTCCGTTCGGCGGCGGCGGCGGCGGGAACTTCCGGCCGCAGCCAATCATTGAGAGTTGGAACGGATCCGCCTGGTCGATTGAGCCGAGCCCGAACGTGGCGGCGCTCAGTTTCTTGGACACGGTCACCTGTGTGCGGGCAGTGATGTGCCTGGCCGCCGGGAGCGTCGCCACAGAGACCCAGGGGAATGACCCGGGCCTGCGCGTCCTCGCCGAGCAGATGACGTTTCCACCGGCTCAGAGCCAGGGTCTGGCGCTCTCTGCCCGCGACGGGGGCGTCTTCGCCTACGGGGCGTCGCCGTTCGTCGGCTCCATGGGCGGCCGACACCTCAATGCGCCGGTCGTCGGCATGGCGGAGACGCCGGACGGGGGTGGCTACTGGTTGGTTGCCGCCGACGGTGGTGTCTTCAACTTCGGCGACGCCACGTTCTACGGGTCAATCGGGGGTCACCATCTCAATGCGCCAGTGGTCGGCATCGCCTCGACTCCCGATGGCCGGGGGTATTGGCTGGTGGCGGCGGATGGCGGCGTCTTCAACTTCGGGGACGCCGACTTCGTCGGCTCCATGGGGGGCACGCACCTGAACGCCCCGGTTGTCGGCATGGCGGCCTCCGATACGCAGGGCTACTGGCTGGCCGCGGCCGACGGCGGGGTCTTCAACTTCGGCGACGCCCCGTTCATCGGCTCTCTGGGCGGTCACCGCCTGAATGCTCCAGTGACCGCCATCGCGAGCACGCCGAATGGCCAGGGCTACTGGCTCCTGGGGTCCGACGGCGGCATCTTCAACTACGGGAATGCCGGGTTCTTCGGCTCGGTGCCGGGCCAGGGGATCGTCGGTCAACCACCGATCGTCGGGATCAGTCGCACGCCGAGCGGGTCGGGCTACTGGTTGGTGGGTACCGGCGGCGCCGTGTACTCCTACGGCGACGCCTCGTTCCTCGGAGCCCTCAGCGGCGACGGGTTGGTCGCACCTCTCTCCGGTATCGCCGCTTCCTGAGGGCTGATCCATCGCTGGTGGCGGGCGCGTGATCCGCCACCAGATGCGACGCGCATGACACGATGACCGCCGGACGGCGGCGCACTCTTCGCCACGCCTCCACGCCTTTGGCGGACAAACCGAGGGAGGAGGGGACGGTGGCAGGTCCAGAAGAAGCGGTCGGGATGCCCCCATCCACACCGACGACACAGACGACGCCGACGACGCCGACAGAGGGCGAGGCTCCAGCGCCGCAGCGATTGAGTCGGTATTTATTGGCGATCGGCCTCGTTGTGATGTTGGCCGGTCTCCTGTTCGGTTACGACCAAGGCGTCATTTCGGGTGCCCTGTCGGGGATCGACAAGTCGTTCCACCCCGGCACCCTCGTGATCGAGATCATCACGAGCTGGGTCACCCTCGGTGCCATGGCCGGAGCCCTGGCCGCGGGTGCGCTGACCGAGCGCTACGGGCGCCGGGCGTCGATCCTGCTCGCTGCCGCCGTCTTCGTCGTGGGGGCGCTGCTCGAGGCACTGAGCCCGAACACATTCGCCCTCGTCATCGGGCGCCTTGTGCTCGGTGCCGGCGTCGGCGTGGCCTCGGTCGCCGCTCCTTTGTACGGCGCGGAGAACGCGCCAGCGCACGTGCGAGGACGGTTCGTCTCGCTGTACCAGATGGCCATCACCGTCGGCATCTTTCTGGCCTACTTCGCCGATTACCTCCTCGTCAGCGGCAACGCGTGGCGCATCATGCTCGGGGTGTCGGCTATCCCCGCCGTGCTCCTGCTCCTGGCTGTATGGCCTCTTGGGGATTCAGCGCGGTGGTACCTGAAGGTGGGCCGGAGGTCCGAAGCCGAGGCCGTCCTCAAGAAGGTGGACCCCTCGGGGGACGCCATGGCGGAGGCGACGCGTCTCGAGGAGGCAATTCAGACCGACACGCAGGCCAGTTGGGGCGAGGTGTTCGCCCGCCAATGGCGCAAGCCTCTCTCGGTCGCCGCGCTCCTGGCCATTCTGCAGCAGCTCACCGGTATCAACGCCATCATCTACTACGCCGACACGATCTTCGCTGCGGCCGGGTTCAACAACCCCACCAGTCAGAGCCTGGCCACGCTGTGGGCGGTCGGGGCCGTCAATGTGGTGGCCACGCTGATCGCGGTCATCTGGGTCGATCGCTTCGGCCGCAAGCCGCTGCTCCTGATCGGCTCGGCGGGCATGTGTGCCGGTTTGCTCATTGTGGCCGGCGCCTTCTTCGAACTGCAGAAAGTGACTTCGTCGGAGCGGGCCACCCATGCGGTGTCGAGTGCAGGCATCCTCGCCCTCATCGGGCTGGTGGTCTTCATCGCCTCGTTCGCCTTCTCGCTGGGGCCCGTGGTGTGGACCGTCATCAACGAGGTCTTCCCGTCTCGCGTGCGAGGCCGCGGCGTGGCCATCGCCACGGCCATCAATTGGTTCGCCGCCTGGGTCGTGGCGCAGACCTTCCTGTCACTGGTAAACGCGATCAGCACCGAGGGCACGTTCCTGCTCTTTGCCGGCTTCTGCGTGGTGACCTTCGTCTACGTCCGTTGGTTCCTTCCGGAGACAAAGGGAATGACGCTCGAAGAGGTCCAGGAAATGTGGGCCGATCCCGGCGAGCTGCGCCGCTCCATCCACACCTGGAGATGATCAGACGAAGTCGGACCCTCCGTCGACATTGACGCACGCTCCCGTCACGTAGCCGTTCCGACGGGACACCAGGTAGGCGGTCAGGGATGCGACCTCGTCGGGGAGTCCAGCCCGCCCGAGATCGGCGGGTTGGTGGAACGTCTGCTCAATCCACCGCATGACGTCGTACGGATCGGACGGGTCGAGGCCCTCGGCGGCAAAAATGTCCCGCAGGTTCTCGGTGAAGCTGGCCGTCACGATGGAGCCGGGGCACACCGCGTTGACGAGGATGCCGTCGGGGGCCAGCGACTTGGAGAGATTCTTGGCGATGCTCGTCACGGCAGCCTTCGACGCCGTGTAGGCCACCAATATGGGGCTCTGTCGTTGCACCGAATGGGCCGAGAAGATGGCGACTCGGGCCCACGCCGCGGCACGGAGCAGCGGCACGGCCTCGCGCACACTCCGCACGGCGGACATGGTGCCGAGGGTGAAGGCCGCATCCCAGTCAGCGTCCTCGAGGTCCTCGAACCGGCCCGCTCCCGGCCCGATGGTGTGGACCAGGACGTTCAACGAGCCCCATCGATCTCCCACCTCACGGAAGCCAGACGCAATGGACGCGGGGTCGGTCATGTCCACACTGATCCCGACGGCGTCGGGACTGCCCAGAGACCGCAGCGTGGCGACGGTCTCGTCGAGGGCATCGCGTCCCCGCGCCATCACGGCGACCCGGGCCCCGTCTGCGGCCAGGACCTCGGCCACGGCCCGTCCCATCCCTTTGCTCCCGCCGGTCACCACCGCTGTCGCGTCAGCGAATCCGAGATCCACGTCGGTCCACCCCCTTCGCCTCCGAGGCGCTGCCCCTACGGCCCGAGCCTCTCCTCACCGGGAGAACCGGTTGCTCACGGCGAGCCGTCGTGCTGCCATGATGGCGCGGCGCTCGTCCGGGGTGACCCGGCGGGACTCTGCCGGCACCGCCTTGTCTATCTCTGAGAATTTGACCAGTCGCATGGTGGGCACGGGTGCGGTCTCCGTGCGGACGCAACGCAAGATGATCGGACCGACACTGTGTCCCGCCGTGTCGAGCCAGTTGGCCACTCCGGGATCTTCGTGCGCGATCACGGTACGCAGGATGCCATCGTCGTCCACCGTCGCCTGGTGTCCATTGAGGCTGCTCTGGTGCGAGCCGTAGTCGATGGTTTCCCACCAGGGATTCCCGAGCGAGTAGCTCCAGTAGAGACCTTGCGGCGGCGAGACCTCGACGACGAGCGCCTCGTCGGGGGCAATCTCCCAGGACCCGATGACAGGTCGGTTCTCCGCCGCGGCGCCCATCGCCGTCCCGTCGAGGGGAGCATTGAATGAGTTGGGCTTCTCCGGTCGCGCGAATTGCAGGAAGAATTCAAGGTTGGCGACGACGAAGTCTCCCAAGGCGATGAGTTGCCGGGCCACCACGGCCCGGGGGTCCTCCGCCGGGCGTTTCTCCTTCTCCCTCGTGGCCCCGATCCGCTCAATGGAGAGGGATGACGCCACCTCCGTATCCCAGTCGTAGAAGAAGTGGCGGACGACCAGCGCCGTGGCCTTCTCATCGATCGCCAACCAGTTGCCCTCGTGGGGTTCGGCCGAGAGGATGAGGTCAACCTCCCCGTGAGGGCCGAGATCCAGCTCGTCGAGGAGGACGTTCGCCGACGAGGCCATGCCGGCCATCGACTGCAGGCCCACATAACGGGCCGTGCCGCGGTTCCCCCACAGGCGGTAGGTCTCGCCGCCTCGGAGGCCCGCACCCGTGTAGATGCAGTCAGGGCAGTCCATGCCCCACTTGTAGATGGAGTCGACGCTCGAGGGCTTGACCGCGAGCACTGAGCCGGACTCCTCCCGGAGGGCGTTGTCCAGTCCGATGCCGAGGAGCACGAGCAGATGGCGGAAGCCCGCCGCCATGTCCGCCGCGTTGTAGCGGCTCTGGTCGGCCAGTACGACCTCGGAAGCCCTGCGCAGGCCATCGAGTAGATGGGACCAGGCGCGTCCCGTGAGAAGGTCTTCCGCGGTGGCGTCCCCGGCGCGGCCAGCTTCGCCCACCGAGTGCGGCATCCAGGACGGGTTGACGAACGCGGACGTCATGAAGCTCCCGTCGCACGCGTGCGAACCACTGGCGAATTTCTCATGCGCGGACCCCCGGAGCGAGTAAGTCCGGCCATGCTCCCCCCGCGGGAGGGGGGTCGTCAAACCTCCGAAATCACACGCAGGCGACGGCGTGGCGCGTAGCGTGGTGCCGGGAGGTGGCGCGGCGTGCCACAGCGGGTGGTCAAGGTTCGGGTGGACGACACATGATCGAAGGCGCCATCCCCACGCTGGTCCTCATCGGGCTGGCGGCAGTCCTCGCGCCGATCGTCGCCGAATGGTCGCGTCGGTTCATTGCCATACCGGAGGTGGTGATCCAGATCATCTTCGGGATCCTGCTCGGACCTTATGTTCTGGACATCGCGCACCCGAACAGCATTGTGGCGGCCCTGTCCGATTTCGGCCTGACCTACCTGATGTTCCTGGCTGGGACCGAGCTCGACCTCTCGACCATGCGCCAGGGCCACCTCGGCAGATCGGCCGCCTCGTGGGTGGTTTCGCTGGCGCTGGCCCTCGCAATCGGCGAGGTTCTCCGCGCCACTGGCCTGGTGCTGGACCACACGGTCGTGGCCCTCTGCCTGACGACGACGGCGCTCGGGACACTCCTTCCCATGCTGCACGACAACGGGGTGCTGCGCACTCCCCTGGGACCATCCATCCTGTCGGTGGGCGCCATCGGCGAGTTCGCGCCGATTGTGGCGGTCGCAGTGCTGCTCACCAATCGCGATGCCCGGGTGACCTTTCTCCTGCTCGCACTCTTCGTCGTCGTCGCCGTGATCGCCGCCCTCCTGGCCACCATGGTGCATCCGCCTCGCCTGATCGCCCTGATGCGCAAGCACCTCCACTCGACGGCGCAACTGCCGGTTCGGATTTCGGTCTTGCTGGTGATCCTGCTCGTCTTCCTGGCCGACAAGCTCAGCCTCGATGTGCTCCTTGGTGCGTTCGCCGCCGGTGTGGTCGTGCGACTCTTCATCCAAGGAGAGGACAGTGCCCCGATCACGAGCAAGCTCGAGGCCATCGGCTTCGGTTTCCTCATCCCGATCTTCTTCATCGACAGCGGAATCAAGTTCGACCTGCATGCCCTCATCCACATGCCCAAGGTCCTCTTGCTGGTGCCGATGTTCGCCATCATCTTCCTCTTCACCCGCAGCCTGCCCACGTGGGTGTTCTTCCGTGGCGTCGTGACCAAGGTCGAGGCTCGTTCGTTGGCGGTCTTGTCGGCGACGGGCCTACCCCTCATTGTGGTCATCACAACATTGGGCGTCAGCGAACACCGGATGAAACCGCAGAATGCGGCCGCCCTCGTCGCCGCCGGCATGCTCTCAGTCCTGATCTATCCGCTGATCGGCCTCAGTTGGCTCAACAGGGGCTCCGGGGCGCCCGACATGCCTGGAGCGCCCGGCGTGTCCGAACGGTCGGACGGTCCGTGACCTAGACGCGTGTCCACACCAGGCCGAGGCCGTTGGGAGGTCGCGGCACTCAGGTGTCGTAACCGCCGGTGAAAATGCTCGGGATCGGGCGGGCCGGTGGGGTCCGGAAGAACGGGCGGACGTGGGATTCCATGATCTCGTCCACGATCGGTCCCGCCGCCGGATCGGGCAGAAGGTTGCTGTCCTCGGCGGCGTCCTCGGACAGGTCGAACAGCTGGCATGGTTCCAACGCGTCCTCGTCGACGACGAGCTTGTAGCGCTCGGTCTCGAACGCGGCGAAGCCCCAGTTCTCACTCACGGTGAGGGAACGCGACGACGGCGCGGCCGGATCGCGCACGCTGGCCAGGAGCGAGCGCCCCTCGGAGGCCGCCACGTCGGGCGCGCCGGCGATGTCGCGCATGGTGGCCGGTACATCGAGATGCTCCACCAGCGAGTCGACCACGTGCGGGGAGCAGCCGCCGGGCGGATGGATGATCAGCGGGACGCGCACCGCCGGCTCGTACAGCACGCACTTGGACATCATCCCGTGGTTGCCCCCCATTTCACCATGATCACTGGTGTAGATGATCCACGTGGTGTCCAGGAGGCCCCTGCGCTCCAATGCGCCGACCATGTCGCCCACGGCCTGGTCGATCACAGAGATGTCGGCAGCGTAAGAGGTCCGCATACCCCGGATGGCGTCGTCGGTCATCGATTCCGAGTCAGAGACCCAGAGAAACGAATTCAAGAGAGCGCCGTAGCGGCCCGTGCCCTCTATGACGGGTCGCCGGGTCGAGATGGGCATGGAGATGTCGACGCCGCGGTACCGCGCCACGGCCTCTGCCGGCGCGTCCCAGGGGTCATGCGGCCCAGGGAACCCCACGAAAAGGAAGAACGGCTCCTGGCGGTCGTAGTTCTCAATCCACTGCACGGCCTGTCGGCCGTGCCACGCATCGACGTAGGACTCCAGCGGGATGGGCGTGGGCGTGGAGTCCCACATCGGCACGCATTTGGTCGCGTTCTGACCGTCTTCGTTCTCACCCTGATAGCTGCGGTCGGCGACGTGCTGCTTGTAGGCCTGGAGCAGGCCGTGATCGGAGAGGTAGTCGGTGTAGCGGGTCGGGATCTTCCCGATGAACTTGTCGCCCGTCTCGAAGACTTCGGCGAATCCCAATGCCTCGAGCCGTCCGGCCATGTCGTCCATGTGGGACACGGAAAGCTGCTCGTCGAGGTAGAGGTGTGCCTTACCGAGGAGCGCGGTGTGGTAGCCGGCCTCCCGAAGGGCCCAGGCGTACGTCGGGCTGTCGGGCGCGATCTCGGACGAGTTCGTGTACACGCCGTGGTCGCGCACATAGCGCTCCGTCATGAACGACGCACGCGCCGGCATGCAGAGCGGGCCCTGGCACGACACCCTTGAGTAGCGGACGCCCCGCGCCGCCAACGCGTCGAGGGACGGGGTGAGAGCGCTGGCGTCCCCCGCGCACCCCATCATGTCGGCCCGGTGCTGATCCGACATGACAAGCAAAATATTGGGGGCGCCGGTGGCCATGCTGATGTCCTTTTCGTCCGATCGAATGTTGGTATGGGTGGATGCAAATGATCATCGCATGAAACCACTCGCAGCTTCGTTCCTGTGGTTCGGAAGAATGAACGACGCCACTAACCTGACGCCACCGCCGGAGCGACCCCTGGAGCCCATTGCATGCCCTTTGACCTGAAGCAGGTGTTGGACGAGCGTCGAGGTGAGAACTTCTCCCTCCACTCGAAGTACATCAACCCCCAACTCCCCAAGATTCTCGCCCAGATCGAATTCGACCGGTTCTACGAGAATGGCGAGGGCTGCTATCTGGTCGACGACAAAGGGGACCGGTACCTGGATCTCCTGTCGGGCTTCGGCGTCTTCGCACTCGGACGAAGTCATCCAACAATCGTTCGGGCGCTGCACGACGCCCTCGACGCAGACCTGCCCAACCTGGTGCAGTTGGATTGCTCCCTGCTCTCCGGTGTCCTGGCGGAGCAGTTGGTCGCCCGATCACATCCGGGGATCGAGCGAGTGTTCTTCACCAACTCCGGAGCGGAGGCGGTCGAAAGCGCGATCAAGTTCGCCCGGGCCGCTACCAAGCGCACGCGCATCCTCTACTGCGACCACGCCTTCCACGGCCTCACCACGGGGGCGCTCGCGCTCAACGGTGGTCGTGAGTTCCGGACCGGTTTCGGTCCGCTCCTCCCGGGCGCCGACATGATCCCGTTCGGGGACTCGGCCGCCCTGGCCCGGGAGCTCCGACGTGGCGACGTGGCGGCCTTCATCGCCGAGCCGATCCAGGGCAAGGGCGTGAATGTGGCGCCGGACGAGTTCTGGCGGGAGGCCGAGTCGCTCTGCCGCAAGCACAAAGCCCTCATGATCCTCGATGAGGTGCAGGCCGGCATGGGTCGTTCGGGCACCTTCTTCTGCCACGAGCAATTCGGCATCACCCCTGACATCATCACCGTCTCGAAAGCGCTCTCCGGTGGCTTCGTCCCGGTCGGGGCCATGCTCAGCACGGCCCCGGTGTCCGATGCGGTCTACAGCTCCATGGAGCGGGCCGTGGTCCACTCCTCGACGTTCAGCACGAACCAGCTCGCGATGGTGGCGGGACTGGCCACCCTGGCGGCGTTCGACGACGAGGACATCCTCGACCGGGTCCAGCGCACCGGGAAGGCTTTCACCAAGGCGCTCGAACCGCTCGTCGAGAAATACGAGTTCCTCCACGAGGTGCGCGGGAAGGGACTGATGATCGGGTTGGTCTTCGGTGAGCCAACGACCCCCGGGCTCCGCCGCCGCTTCAAGATGGTCGAAGCGGTCCGCCCCGCTCTGTTCTCACAGATGGTGGTGACCCCGCTGTTCCACCGCCACCACATCCTGACCCAGGTGGCGGCCGACAACATGAACGTCATCAAGTTGCTGCCGCCCTTGATCGCCGGCGACGACGAGGTCGAGCTGTTCGCCGACGCGCTGGAGGACGTCTTGGCCAGCGCCGAGCGAGGGTCCAGTCTGATCTTCGAGTTCGGCCGGACGATGGCCAAGGGCGCGTTGCATCGGGCCCGGCAGTGAAGCTCGCTTCCGGAGACCGGGTCCTCGTCACAGGGGCCAGTGGGTTCATCGGCTCGGCGGTGACGCGCCAACTGGTCGCCCGCCAGCAAGAGGTCATTGCCTTGGTTGAGCCGGGCGCCGATACCACGAACCTCGAGGGGCTCGAGGTGAAGCAGGTGGTCGGTGACCTCCGCAGCCTCGACAGTGTGCAGAGCGCCGTCAACGGCTGCCGGGCGGTCTTCCACGTGGCGGCGCTGTACCGCTTCTGGGCCCGTGATCCCGACGTCTTCTATGCGATCAACGTGGACGGCACGAGGAACGTGCTCGGGGCGGCAACGGAGGCCGGGGTCGAACGGCTGGTCTACACCAGCACCGTTGGCACGCTCGGGCTCGAACACGTCTCGGGCTCCCAGTCGGCCGACGAACGGTCCTTTCCCGATGTGCGCCATCTCTACGGCTCCTACAAACGTTCGAAGTACGTCGCCGAACACGAAGTGCTGCGGGCTATCGCCGAGGGCCTGCCGGCCTCCATCGTCCTGCCGACGTTCCCGGTCGGGCCCGGGGACCGCGCCCCCACGCCGACCGGCAAGCTCGTCCTCGACTTCCTCAACGGCCGGATGCCGGCCTACGTGGACACGGTGTTGAACGTGGCCCACGTCGACGATCTGGCTGCCGGACAGGTGCTGGCGCTCGAGAAGGGCCGGACCGGTCGCAGTTACATCCTCGGCGGGGAGAACATGACGTTGGAGCAGGTGCTCGCCGAGTTGGCGGTGCTCACGGGGCTCCCGGCTCCGTATGGCAAGGTGCCGAACTCGCTGGCCTTGGCGGTGGCCGCCGTGTCCGAGTTGGTCGAGGGTCGGCTCCTCCGTCGGCACCCGTCGGTGCCCCTGGAGGCAGCGCGGATGTCGACCTCGCGCATGTCCTTCGATACCTCGCGGGCCCGTGAGGAACTGGGATATGCGCCCCGACCCGCGCTCGAGGCGCTCGAGGCGTCCGCCCGCTGGTTCGTCGAAGCGGGCATGGTCCGTGAGAGCAGGGCGAGCCGGATCCGCTGGTCCTCCGGCCACTGACGCACCCGCCGGCGCGCCAGCCGTCCCGTATCGGGCACACTGGTCGCCGTGGCTCCTCAGTTCATCTACACCATGCGTGGTCTCTCGCGCTTCTATCCGCCCGATCGTGAGGTGCTCAAAGGCATCAACCTCTCGTTCTATCCGGGGGCGAAGATCGGTGTCATCGGCTCCAACGGCTCAGGGAAGTCGTCGCTGCTGCGCATCATGGCCGGTGAGGACGACGGGTTCTCGGGAGAGGCCCGGTTGACTCCGGGCTTCACGGTCGGGTACCTGGCGCAAGAGCCTCAGCTCAACGAGTCGAAGGACGTTGCCGGGAACGTGGCTGAGGGCGTGGGCGAAGCCAAGCAGTTGGTCGACCGCTACAACGAGGTGTGTGCTGCCTTCGGTGATCCTGATGCGGATATTGACGCGCTCCTCGCCGAGCAGGCCGACCTGCAGGCGAAGATCGATGCCGCCGGCGCCTGGGAGCTCGACCGCACGTTCGAGATCGCCATGGATGCCCTCCGTCTCCCCCCGGGGGATGCCGACGTCAGCACGCTGTCGGGCGGTGAACGACGGCGGGTGGCACTCTGCCGGCTGCTCCTGTCCAAGCCCGACCTGCTCCTCTTGGACGAGCCGACCAACCATCTCGATGCCGAGTCCGTGGCCTGGCTGGAGCGGACGCTGCAGGTCTACCCCGGCACCGTGGTCGCCGTGACGCACGACCGCTACTTCCTCGACAACGTGGCGGGCTGGATCCTCGAGCTCGACCGCGGTGCGGGCATCCCCTGGGAGGGGAACTACTCCTCCTGGCTGGAGCAGAAGCAGGCGCGTCTGGCGGCCGAGGAAAAGGCGGACCGTTCCCGCGAGGCGTCGCTCGCACGCGAGCTCGAATGGATCCGGATGTCGCCCCGCGCCCGGCAGAGCAAGGGCAAAGCACGCATCACGGCCTTCAACGAACTGGTGACCGAGGCAGAATCCGCCGAGCGGCGGGCCGACAAGGTCGAGTTGACCATTCCGCCCGGCCCCCGGCTGGGCGACCAGGTCGTCGAGGCGACCGGCGTCGTGAAGGCCTTCGGGGACCACCTGCTGATGGATGGCCTGTCGTTCACCCTTCCGCCCGGTGGCATCGTCGGCGTCATCGGACCGAACGGCGCCGGCAAGACGACGCTCTTCAGGATGATCGTCGGCGAGGAAAAGGCCGATGCCGGCACCGTCACGATCGGGTCATCGGTCCAGCTGGCTTACGTGGACCAGTCGCGTGAGTCGCTGACGTCCGACGCCACGGTCTACGAGGAGATCACCGGCGGGGTGGATCGGATCATCGTCGGGGGGCGTGAGCTGCACGGCCGCGCCTACGTGGCCGGGTTCGGCTTCAAGGGGAGCGACCAGCAAAAGAAGGTGGGCCAGCTCTCGGGGGGGGAGCGCAACCGGGTGCTGTTGGCCAAGGTCCTTCGCAGCGGCGGGAACGTCCTCCTGCTCGACGAACCCACGAACGATCTCGACGTCGATACGTTGCGGGCGCTGGAGGATGCGTTGTTGGCCTTCCCCGGTTGCGCGGTCGTCATCAGCCACGACCGGTGGTTCCTCGATCGCATCGCCACCCACGTGCTCGCCTTCGAGGGGGAGTCCGAAGCCCGGTGGTGGGAGGGGAACTTCAGCGACTACGAGGCGGATCGCCACAAGCGGCTGGGCGTGGACGCCGACCAGCCTCACCGTCTGCGCTACAAGCCTCTCGTCCGCGACTGAGCGGGACGCGACCCGGCGGGCATCTCCCACAGGGCGCTGACGTCCTCGTACGCCGTCGTGCAGGGGGGGCCAGCGGCCACCCACATGCGTGGCGGCGGTGCACCGTCCCCCGACTGCACCCGCACAATGCAGGACGAACGGGTCCCGAAGGTCTCGAGATGCACGCAGTTGGCCGCGTTCGGCCGCTCCTCGCCCTCAGGGTTTCGGTGGTCCGCCAGGACCCGGCGGAAGGCTGCCGCCACCTCGTCACCGTCGGGGGTGACATGGAGCCCGGCCCGCACCAGGTCGACCTTGGGTGACGTCTCCCCGAGGGCGCGGTTCTCCAGTACGTGGATCCCCGGAGGCAGGGCGATCGCCGCGGCATCGCCTGAGCCCGTGAAATCGACGAAGAACAAGGAGTCATGGTCCCCGACCAGAAGCCAGGAGCCGTTG